>JAEEGL015164363.1_pt1 | contig 11059 bp, 9 predicted proteins | sample 9134231 | NCBI WGS metagenome assembly JAEEGL01 (sample SAMN16246548, study PRJNA631951) | gut metagenome | biome: gut microbiome; feature: rumen; material: fiber-attached | host: Bos | place: Iran: Karaj | collected 2018-10
ATCATATTATTTAAATACAATTCCGTAACTATAACACTACTTGCACAATTAGGGATTAATCCTATTAAACTAGATAAGAAATATGTAAGAATATTACCATGTTTTAAGATGTTCTTTATACTATCTTCACCAATAAAATATATTAAAGAACCAATAATAATAGTTGCAATGAATATATATAAAGTAATCTTTAAAGTATGAATAATACTTGATTTAAGTAGTCCTTCTTCACACTGGCAATCATGTTCATGACACATATCATGAATATGACTATCAATCTTTTCTTCTTTGTGATTCTTTCTATATATTAAATCTATTAAATAACCAAATGTTAAACCAATAACAAACTTTATTCCAATTATTTCTACTATTGTTAATACATTTATTTTATTTGCAATCATTAATGGTAACATTTCATCACTAGTAGATAAATAAACTGCAATTAAAGTGCCTAAGGTAATTACTCTACTAGAGAATAAATTAGTAGCAAGACTAGAAAAACCACATTGAGGAAAAGCACCTAATAAACTTCCTACTAAAGGACCTACTTTTTTATTCTTAGTAAGAATATCCTTATTCTTCTTACTCATTTTATGCTCAATATATTCTAGTATTAAGAATGCAATAAATAAGAATGGAATAAGTTTTAAAACATCGATTACGCCATCTAATATTACTTCATTAAAAAACTCTTTCATTAATACCTCTTTTTAAACATTATGATTTTATCATAATAATTATTTTTATTCAATAAAAAAGAAAATAGATAACTATTTTCTTATTATACTAGGATTCCAATTTGGATTAGGTTCTATACCTAATAAATCACAAACGGTACTTGCAACATTAGATAATCCCATATCTTCATCAGTTAAAGTAACTGGAGCTCCATAAATTATAAATGGTACTGGACTAGTTGTATGAGATGTATGAGGAATATGTTTAGAAATGTCTTTTAATTGGTACATAATCTCAGAATTACCATGATCCGCAAGGATTATCATAATACCGTTAACTTGATTAATAGCTTCAATTAATCTTCCTATTTCTCTATCTACTGTTTCGATAGCAATAACTGCTTTCTCATATATTCCCGTATGACCTATCATATCACCATTTGCATAATTAACACGAAGGAAACCATATTTGTTACTTAAGATAGCAGGTATTAAGGCATCTGTTATTTCTTTGGCTTTCATATGAGGTTGTTCTGGGAATGGAAGTTTACTACTTGGTATTTCAACATAATCTTCCAATTCTTCATTAAACTTACCTAGTTTATTACCATTCCAGAAATAAGTAACATGACCATATTTTTGAGTTTCTGATATTGCAAATTCAGCTATATTATTTTTATTTAATTCTTCAGTTAATGTATTAGTAATCTTAGGAGGTTCTGTTAAGAACATCTTAGGGATGTGTTTATCAGCATCATATTGAAGCATTCCAGCATACATTGCCTTAGGATAACGAATTCGATCATACTTATCAAAATCTTCTTCATCAAATGATTCTGATATTTCAAGGGCTCTATCTCCTCTAAAGTTATAGAAGATAACACTATCATTATCATTAATAGTTCCTACTGGTGTATCACTTTCATCTACTATTACAAAGTTAGGCATATCTTGATCCATATTATATCCTTCGCCTCTATATGTCTCTATAGCTTCAGTAGCAGAATTAAAATGTCTTGCATCACCTAATACATGTGTATGCCATCCGCGTTCTACCATTGGCCAATCAGCTTCATAACGGTCCATAGTAATATACATACGACCTCCACCCGAAGCAATTCTTGAATCAAAATTATCATCATTTAATGAATCCATCTTTGACTCTAATATCTTAACATAATCTAAAGCACTTGTAGGTGGTACATCGCGTCCATCAAGTAAGATATGAACTCTTACTTTTTTAATGCCTTCCTTTTTACTTTGTTCTAGAAGTGATAATAAATGATTAATATGCGAATGAACATTACCATCTGATAAAAGTCCAATAAAATGCATAGTTCCACTATCTTTACAATAATCAACTAATTTCTTCCAAGTACTACTCTCATACATTGTATTATTACTAATAGCTTCATTAACAAGTTTAGCACCTTGTGAATATATTTGACCACAACCTAAAGCATTATGACCAACTTCACTATTTCCCATATCTTCATCTGTTGGTAGTCCTACATAATGACCATGGGCATGAATTAATCTATGAGGGCACTCTTTCCATAATTTATCTAAATTTGGTGTATTAGCATTAAGTACAGCATTACCTTCACTATCTTCTCTATAACCTACACCATCCATAACTACTAATAGTACTGGTCTCATTCTTCTTGTGCTCCTTTTACTCCTTTAGAACCTTTAAGTCCTCCATTAGATGCAAAATTAGCAAGAATATTAGTATCAAAAGTATGTGTTTTATTAACTCTGTCTTTATAATCACGAATAGCAATATTTAATACACTATTTAATAATTCTTGATAAGTTTTATCCGTTTTATCCCATAAATAGAATGATAAACTACCTGGTATACTATTAATTTCATTAGCATATACTTTATTATTCTTTTTATCAATTAAGAAATCAATACGAACTACACCACTTGCCCCTAAACTTCTAAAGGCTTTAATAGCAACTTCATTTACTTTATCTCTTAAATCATCAGAAATACGTGCAGGAATAATTCTCTTTGCACTTGCCATACCAGCATTAGATCCTTTTGTTTTAGATCCGCTAACATATTTATCATCATAAGTTAAGAAGTCTTTAGAGCCACCAACTTCTTCAATGACAGATAGTTTTTGTTTTCTATAATTACCAAGAACACTGATATTAACTTCAACAAGATTTTGTACCATTTCTTCTACAAGGATTTTTGTATCATATGAAATAGCGTCAACGATAGCATCTCTCAACTCTTGATTATTATGAGCAACTGTTATACCAACACTACTACCAAGTCTTGCTGGTTTTACTATCATTGGGTAATTAAGAGTTTCGCATTTCTCAATAACTTTATCTGGATTTTCTTGATAATCATAATCATAAAACCAAACATATTTAACAACAGGAACACCAGAATCTTTCCATATTTGTTTCATAAAGATCTTATCTTGTCCTACTGTTGCAGCATAATGGTCAGCTTCTGCATATGGAATACCAACAGTTTCTAAATAACCTTGAAGAGCTCCATCTTCACCATATGTTCCATGCATAATTGGAAAACACATATCTAACTCTTCTATTTCATGTCTTAAGAATCCTGTTGTAGATTGAAGAATAAATCTACCATCTTTTTTATATAATACAACTTCATGTGCATATCTTTTTAGTAAATCCATATCACTATAAATCTTAATATCTTTTAACATTGCACCTGAATACCATATTCCATCTTTTGTAATATAAATTGGAACTATATCATATTTGGCTGTATCTAAACTATTCATAGCCTGAATAGCTGTAATAACACTAACTTCATGTTCTACTGAAGATCCACCAAATAGAACACCTAATTTTATTTTCATTTCTTCTTTTCTCCTTCCACATATATATCTGGTAAATCATTTTCAAATAAACAATAAATATCTTTATTATTTTCTTTTAAAGCCTCTCATATTTGATTTGCATCCATAACTTTATTAATAATAAATATTTTATCATTATCAATCTTACTATCTTTTAATGCTTTTTGTATATCAACTGTTTTCTTTTTACCAACAAGAATAACATAGTCACATACTTCACTAATTTTTTGACCTAATTTATAATTTTCTTCAGCTTCTTTCTTACCTAACTCTACCATACCAGGGGTAACTACTACTTTAGTTCCTGGCATAGAATTAAGGACATCAAGAGCTCCTTTGGCACCTACTGGATTAGAATTATAGGCGTCATCCAACATAAAGATTTTACCGACTTTCTTTAACTCTAATCTGTGTTCAGTTGAACGAAGTGCATGAACACTACTCTTTATATCTTCAAGGTCAACATTCATTTCAACAGCTAAAGCAACAGCAGCTAAAATATTGTAAATATTATATTCACCAAGTAATCTTGTCTCTAATTTAATTTCATCTTTATCTCTTATATGACAAGTAAAACTCATGCCTTTACTACTACATTTAATATTAGTTGCATAAACATCAGCCTTTTTATTATCAATACCAATCCATTTAACTTTAACTTTATTTTTTAAATTGTATTTAACTTGATAAGGATCATCAATATTTAGAATTGCAACACCATCACTAGGTAAACTCTCAATAAGTTCAAATTTTGTCTTTTGAATATTCTCTCTTGATTTAAAAGTCTCAAGATGTGCTTCACCAATAACAGTTAAAATACCATATTTAGGTTCTACAAAATCACAAAGATTTTTAATTCTACCTGGACGGTATGCTCCCATTTCAGCTATTAATATTTCATCAAATTTATCCAAATTATTATTAATAGTTAGCATTAGTCCATAAGGGGTATTATAGTTTTTTGGTGTTGCTCTTGTGATATACTTACTAGATAAAATCTCCTGTAATATATTCTTACAACTAGTTTTTCCGTAACTACCTGTTACACCTACCACTTGTAAATTCATATTCTCTTTTAATTTCTTTTTAGCTTTTCGATAATAATGATAATAAATTATAGAATTAAGTGGTGCATTAATTATATTACTAATAAATATTACAAAGTATCTAAAGAACATCATTAATGCAAGAATAATTAGAAATATTCCTTCCATCTTATAATCATGATTTAAACTAAATCTATAAGTAAAAAATATTACTACACAATGAATTGCAAAATTAGTTAAAAATAATCTCTTTATTCTACCTGTTCCTTTTAACGGAATCTTATTTTGATTAGCTTTATTTTTTTGATATTCTCTATAAAAGTTAAATAGATAAATAAACATTGAACCAATAAGTAAAAAGTCTATTGTCTCTTTATCATTAATAAATATTATCACCACAAATAATATAATAGGTACTAAGTCAAAAATAGAGAAAGCTTTCTTAATATTCTTCTTTATCCATTTTAAATAGCGATTATTTTCATTATATAAATTTTGTTGTAACATATGCATAGTTTCCATACTTGCATATATAAAATATACTAGATATACAATTAATAATAATATCATGCTTCCTCCTTTATAAATTCATTAATAAGATTACTTACCTCTCTTATCTTTTCTAAATATAAATAATGTGTTCCTGGTAAAACAATAAGTTTACTATCAGGTAGTAATTCATCAAGTTCTTTAGCCTGTTCTACAGGAACTGCAGTATCAGATTCTCCCCAAATAAGAAGTGCCTTACATTTAACATTCTTTGCGCAAAGAGATAAATCCTCATTAACCGTCTTAACTAAGATTTCTCTCATTCTTGGACTTGCATTTCTATAGTCAACTGATCCTGTATGTTTCTTCATTAAGTTAACAAGAGGATTAAATATCTTTAATTTCTTTAAAAACTTTAATAAACTTTGTTTAAAACTCTTATATTCATGTCTTACACATGGACTACCTAAAAGAACAATCTTTTCAGTATCATATTTGGATGCATAAATAATACTTAATCTACCACCAAAAGAATGACCAATTAATATTGGTTTTTTTATTTCTAATTCTTTAAATAATTCTACTAAAAAATCTACATAATCATAAACACTATATGATGTTTCTGGTTCATTAGATAAACCAAAACCAGGTAAGTCAACAATAGTGATTCTCTTATTCTCATCTACTCTTTTACCTAATGGTTCCATCATTTTAATATTTTGACCCCATCCATGCAATAGAACAATATCTTGTCCTTTACCATATTGTGTATAATTAACTCTTATTCCTTTTATAACTTTAAACATTAAAATTCACCAACTTAATTGTATCACAAAATAGACTAATCATTAATTTAACTAAAATTCTATTTACATTATTAGACAATGAAAAAAGAAGTAAAATACTTCTTATCTCACATGTTTAAATATCCATAAAATAATTAATATAATATCAAGAGCTCCTAAAGCTACTAAAAAGATTGTTATATAACTAGAAAAACCAGATACACGTAATCTTGCATTATATGGTATTTCTTCTTTCTTTTCAGTTACATCAATACGTAAATCATTATCATAAATATCGATATTATAGATTACATTTCTTAGTAAGTTAACTTCTTCTAATTTAAAGTTCTTAAATATTATTTTTCGACCAGTATTGAATATTGATTCATATCTACATATATTCTTTTCTTTATTATAGTTATACTTATCATCTATTACTAGTAAATCCTTTTTAAAGTTTCTTATAATATCAATTAATAAATCAACATCTACATTTGCTTTATTAATACTAACTATTGTCAAATCTTCTGGATAATTAGTCATACTGAAAGAAAAGTCAACAACATCACTATATTTAGATATAGAAAGAATTGCTGAACCATTATCTTCTTTATCTAGATATAAATTCATAACTTTATATAAGTTTTCAATATCCATAATCTCACCTACTAATCAAATTCCATTATATTTATTATCTTATCTACCATTTCATCTATTGATATATTACCTAATTCTTGTGATAAATCAAGTGTTAGATTATCTTTATTGGTTTTACTTAATACCAAATCTCTTGCCCCGTTATCTCTTGTTAATAAATATATATTCTTAGTTTCAAGCAAAGTCTTAATTAACTTTTTAGATTCTATAGGATTATACTTATCTACCTTAACAAGAGTTTTAAGAACGGCATAACCAATACTTCTTGATAATGTACCAGATAGACTATAACGATTAAGTTCTTTTAAGAATAATGATAATATTTCTTCAGTAATTTCACTATTCTTATCACGATTTACCATACTACAAATCGTTCTTTTAATCATATCACTGTCCATATATTCATATAATCTTTTACGATAATTATTTTTTCTTGTTATACCACTATAATTACCTTTTAATAGTAATAATAATGAATTAACCGCTTGTTCATTTTTATGATACTTATTTCTTGTAGCAAGTAAACTCTCAAATAACAATGTCGGATTACCTTGATATAATGATACTTTATCATAAAAATCTAAGATACCATAATCTTTATCAAGAGATGCATAGAATAAATCATATATCATCTTTAAATTATTATCTTTTGTATCTTTATAACAATTATATACAAAGTTATAAAACTCTCGATAATTAGGTTTATCACTTTGCCTAAATAACTTTCTCGATAAAATATAATTATATATTACTTTAGCTACTTCATCATTATAGGATAGATTATTATCCACAACTAAGCCAATTCCATGATAATTAAACGTAAATGGATTAAGTTCAAGTAACATATCATGTACGATAGAATTATCAATATATTCAATTAAACTTTTAACATCACGAATATTATCTAAACAAATAATGATATTATCTGTTCTCATATACTTAGTTATTTTAGCTATATAAGAAATATTATTACTTGATAAATAATCAAGTATTTTAATAAGACCTTCTTTTATATCATGATATTTAAGAGGAATATATAGTTTTATTTTATTATCATTATTCTCCCATCTACCATTACGAAACTCTAAAAAGAAGTTATTATCACAAAAACAATTAATATTATCTTTTTCTTTATAGTAATCAATCCAATAATTAAAATCTATTTTTTTATGATCATCACTATTATCTAATTTAACTAACCAACTATATACTTCATTATTAGAAAGAGGAATATTTGTACATTCTCTTTCATTGTACATATATTCCATATCTTCTAAAAACTTATTTATTCTTTTTTTGTTCATTTACGACATCAACTATCTTTCCATAATCTTCTGTTTTTGATAAATCATCATGTATATCTTTTTCATTTTCATCATAGATGGCAATTTCTACTTCACCTTTTTGTGTTTTAACATTTATTGTTTCCATTAGATTACTTCTCCATCTGAATCATCACTATATCTAACTAATACTTCACGAGGTTTACTATTACCTGTTGCTGGTCCTATAATACCTCTTTCTTCAAGCAAATCAATTACACGAGCTGCTCTATTATATCCAAGTTTGAATCTTCTTTGTAATAATGATGCTGATGCTTTACCTTGTTCAACTACAAAGTCAACAATTTCATTATAAAGTGGGTCATCATATTCTTCAGGAGCATCGTGATTAGCATCTATTCCTGTTTCACCACCTACTCCCGTTGTTGTTTTTTCATTATCTAAGTTTTCAAATCTTGCATCATAATTAGCTTTTTGTTGATTACATACATAATCAATAATACGATGAATTTCTTCTTCACAAATCCATGCACCTTGAATACGAGTTGGTGAATTATCTCCTTGAGGTAAATATAACATATCACCACGGCCTAATAGTTTTTCAGCACCCATCATATCCAAAATAGTTCTTGAATCAATTGCTGATGCAACAGCAAATGCAATACGTGATGGAATATTAGCTTTAATTAAACCGGTAATAACATCGGTACTTGGTCTTTGTGTTGCAATAATTAAGTGAATACCCGCAGCACGAGCCATTTGTGTAATACGCATAATAGAGTCTTCAACTTCTTTACCAGCTACCATCATTAAGTCTGCAAGTTCATCGACAATAACAACAATATATGGCATTTTCTTAACTTGTTCATCTTCACTACGTTTTTTATTTTCTTTTTCTACTTTTTCATTATATGAATCAATATTCTTAACACCTTCATGTTCAAAGACGTCATACCTATGTTCCATTTCTTGAACTACAAGTTGTAAAGCAACACTAGCTTTCTTAGGATCTGTTACAACTGGACGAAGTAAATGAGGAACACCATTATACATAGAAAGTTCTACTTTTTTAGGATCAACAAGCATTAATTTTACTTCATCTGGTTTTGTACGCATCAAAATACTTGCTAATATACAGTTAATACATACTGATTTACCTGAACCTGTAGCACCAGCAACTAATAAGTGTGGTGTTTTATTAATTTCACAGAATTTAGCTACACCATTTATATCTTTACCTAAAGCAACAAGTAATTTCTTACTATTAGTTTTTTCATCATTAGGAATTGCTTCCATTATTTCTTTAATATAAACAGTAGTTGGTGTTTCATTAGCCATTTCGATACCAACAGTATTCTTACCAGGTATAGGTGCTTCAATACGAACATCTTTCTTAGCAAGAGCTAAACTTATTTCTTTATTCAAACTTGTAAGTCTTGATAATTTTGTACCTGCTCTTAAAGCCATCTCATATTGGGTACAAGCAGGGCCAACAGTAACAGCTACTACTTTACCAATAATACCAAATTCTTGTAATACTTCTTCTAGTTTCTTTATATTCTCTTCTATACCATTTTGATTATTAACATTTTGTTTCTTTGGTTTATCAAATATTTCAATACTTGGTAATTGATAATTCTTATTAGTATGATCTATTAATTGATCTGTATTAGCAATTTGCGGTGTTTCAGGTTCATTTGGTTTATTACTTGGTTTTTCAATAACACGTTTGTTATCATCTTTACTTTTAGAATTATCATTAATCATTACCTCACCTTCAGGTAATAATTTCTCTTTCTCTTCTTTTAATTCTTCTTTAGATAATTTCTTCTTATCTTCTTTCTTAGTTTCTTTATTTGAAACTAATTCTTTACTACTATTATAGAATTTCTTAACAATATCAACGATTGATAAACCTGTAAATAATACTCCACCTGATACAACTAGTACCCAGCATATTATTCTTGCTCCTTCAAGATCAAATAGTGACATACAAACCCATAATAAGAATCCACCTAATAAACCGCCACCAATTCCTTGGAAGGCTACTTCTTTAGATACTCCTGATACAATATCAAAAACATGAATTGATTTATTAGCTGATAGTTTTAATAATTCATCTGCATTATTTAATTGAACAGCATTATCTAAGTGAAATAACATGGCAACACCAGATAACACTAAAACCATTCCTAATATCCTAGGAGTTAAAAAGTTAGGATATTCTTTAGCAAAAATAATATATGTACCAATTAAAACACATAAAGCTAATGGTACATAATATATTTCTCCGAAAAAGAATGCTGATGTTGCACAAAAAATACTACCTAACCATCCAAATGATCCTATACCAGATATACCAATGATGATTAAGATAATACCATATATAACACTAAACGTCGTTTTATTAAATTTTTTAGTTTTTCTTTTTCTTCCCATTTTAATACCATCCCATCATAATAATTATATAAAAAAAAGGCTTTATTTGCAATAAATAAAGACCTCTATTTACTAATTATGACATAAAAAATACTAATTATTAGAGAATTATTACTTTATCATTTCTAATGGTTGTTAAATCCTCTTGATAATCATAATAATCACCAATTTCTTTAACCCATTCAGCATGATCAATAGTCATTTGATCATCACTAAACTCTAAACTATAATTACTAGATTTTTCACCATCAGTTTTTTCTTTAATTTCTTGTAATTTGCTTTTAATTTCATCTTGTTTCTTTTGATATTGTGTTAATCTTTTATAACTTTCTTTTTCTTGTCTATTATTAATAAGAAGATTAAATAAATTATACATTACCATGAACAAAGCAACACCATTAAGTGTTCCTAAATTAATACAAGTTAAGGCTGCAAAACAAAATGCCAAAAGAGCACTTCTTTTTACTTTACCACGAAAATAATCATCTCTTCTTGTAGCTTTTTCAATATCTTTAGTAGCAAATACTAAATTATTAAATAATCTAGGTAACTCTGTATTATCTTCTGTATTAGGTACTGTTAAAACAATCTCCTTATCTTGATATAAATCTATTTTATCTCCATTAACAACATATTTTGTAATCATATAACCCCCAACAAGTTTCTTATTATACCACAAAAGTAAAAAAAAAGAAAGCCTATTCAGCTTCTTTCTTAATTACTTCTTCTTTCTTGTAGTATCCACATTTTGGACATACTCTATGAGGTTTAATCTTTTCACCACAGTTTGGACAAGAAGTTACTGTCTTTGCAGTAAGAGCCATA
>JAEEGL015644621.1_pt1 | contig 11059 bp, 7 predicted proteins | sample 9134231 | NCBI WGS metagenome assembly JAEEGL01 (sample SAMN16246548, study PRJNA631951) | gut metagenome | biome: gut microbiome; feature: rumen; material: fiber-attached | host: Bos | place: Iran: Karaj | collected 2018-10
CATGCAAACTGCAAATACGGTACCCATCTCTTCGGCTACAGCCGAGAAGATGAAGTCGGATTCAACGAAGGGAATATCTCCCGGTATGCCTTTGCTTAGTCCCGTACCGAAGAAATTACCGTGTCCCAATGCAAATAATGACTGAGATATCTGATATCCCTGATTATCAATTGTTGTGAAGGGATCTCTGAATGCCTGGATTCTTACCTGGACATGTCTGAATACCTTATAAGATAATAATGCACCCGCTACCCCAGTTAGCAATCCGGCTCCTAAGAAGATATAGCTTCTGGTTGCAATAAACAGCACACATATATAAGTTATGAAGAATATAAGTGCACTTCCTAAATCTCTTGAGAAGACAAGAATAAGAACATGAGTTGCCGCAACGGCTGTTGCCACACATATATCTACAAAGCTCTTGGCCTTGCCAAGCATTGCCGCAATACAGAATACATATAGGATCTTAACAAGTTCCGAAGGTTGGAATGTTATTCCACCAATTGTATAACTTATCTTACTTCCATGGGTAGCCTGTCCTAAAATAAGAACCGTAAGTAACAGTATCAGGCCGATTCCCGCATATACATAGCTTATGTCCTTAAGTCCCGGAATCTTCCTGATGATAAAGGGTACAAACATTCCGATGATAAGAGAGAGCGCCACTATAGCGAACTGCTTGATTGCCTTATCGAAATCAAGTCGGCTTAGAATAATGAATCCTATGCTTAATAACAGCGCCATATTGTTAATAAGCGCTTTGTTTATATTGGGATATATCGTATTGGATAAGACGATGCAGCCGAATATGACTACCTGCACAAAAAGCCCGAAGAAAGCATAATCAAGCTTACCCGTCTTAAGACACAGAGTTGAATAACCTATTGCCTGAATCAATAAGATGAATATTCCCTGTCTTATAAATATTCCGCCGCATTTATGATCCTTCTCACCTTTGGCTTCATACAGGACGCATTCAAGAACATATAACACCATAAATGCAAGCATTATATATTTGGACAATTCAGTATAAGCGTATAACATCAGATGGCTCCCTTTTCCATATGTCCGGCGGTGTATTCTCCATCGGGCATATTGCTTCCTTCCCCTTTATAGAATTCCAATACGGTCCTTGCCGCATCAGCTCTCTCATCAGTCAGATCTATTCTTAATCTGCCTATTCCCATTTCTTTAATCTCATGCAACTTCTTATGATACGAAGTGTATACCGCATTATATATTTCATTGAAACAGTGTATACAATTGGCATACACAGGCTCTTTCTTGCCGTATCTGTCCTTAAGCGGAGTTATGAATCCGTTTGCGGAGTTCTTGCACTTTCCGTATGTCTTAAGCAAACAATTAGCGCTTACCATAAGCGGTGTTCTGCCATAGACAACCATATTAAGCTTATGGGCTTCAGTTCCCGTAATCTCATCCTTAATCTCATACAGGCTGCACTCAAGGGGCAGCGTCACTTCATCGGAATATTGCAATACAGTATTAAGCGCATGCTTATTCCATACATATATGCTGTGGTCTGTTACAAGCTTAAGATTGCTTATTCCTCTTCCCTTAATAAAGTTAAGTTGCTCAAGGTTCTTGATCAGTACACCTTCTATATTGCAGTCTCTGACATTCTTCTTATCTTCGATAAATCCAAAGAACGACTCCATATATTCATCGGATCTGCTTCTGTATATTCTGGGCAGAGACATATATATGCTAAGACCTGTGCTGTGATTTATTGCTTTAATCAGTTCATCCGAAGTTAATTTACCGCTATATATAAGATCATAAGGAATATAGGTTCTCTCAGGTGTAACATCAGCATCTAATACGGCATATAACTGCTCTGCGCTCATAACGGATACATCAACAGCAACCTTGGATGCAGTCACTCCGGCGTTACAATCCGAACATTTGCCTGAAACATCCGAAATATTCTCTGATTCAGGTAAATCTTCATCACCAGGCATTAAAGCATCCGCAGTCCTTAAATATGGTGTAAGTCTAACCTTAGTAAGTTCATCTATCGCTCTTCTTCTGAGTTCATTTAATGCTCCGACAGGAAGGAAGCAATTATCATCCATATCGATATCACACTCGGTGATCACATAAGGAGTTCCACCGGTCTTACGGATTCTTGACTCCGTATCTTCCGCAGTTGCAGGCCTTCCCGTGGCCTCTTCCACCACATCTCCGGTTACCGTTACACTGACATTATTGTCATATATAAGTGTAAGTGATGACGGTTGTTTCACGTGAAATAGAGCTTTAGCCCTTATGGACATTCTTATATCCGCTTCATCCCTCCACTTCTTAAGCTTATCTTCTGTATTCGCGTCGGGCCCTATATATGAAGGACTTCCCATGGATACCATATCAGCACTGTTATGTACATAGAGATAACTTGAAGAATGTCCGCCACGAAGGTAGAGACCGCTTAATTCATCGTTAACAACCTCAGTTGTCGTTTTTTTGCCCGTGGTAACATATTCATCAATCAAACGTCTGTATAACTTTGTGACACCTGTGACATATTCAGGACTCTTAAGTCTTCCTTCTATCTTGAATGAATCAATCCCCGCATCAATAAGTGCGGGTATATCCTCAGCAAGACACATATCTGTAAGGCTGAGGGGATAATCCGAACCGTTATATGGAAGCCTGCAAGGGCCGGCACATCTGCCTCTGTTGCCGCTTCGACCGCCTAAGAACGAGCTGAACAAACAGGCGCCCGAATAGGAATAACACATCGCACCGTGAATAAATACCTCTAACTCCAGGCCTGTATTATTCTTAATCGCTTCTATTTCCTTAAGACTTAACTCTCTGGCCGTAACCACACGACATATGCCCATTGATTTAAGAAGCTTAGCACTGTGAGTATGCGTAACGGTCATCTGTGTGCTGACATGAAGAGGCAGTCCCGGAAATCTTTCTTTTAAATATGTGATAAGCCCAATATCCTGGATGATGATTCCATCAAGACCTGCCTTATACAGAGGCTTAACATAGTCGTATATATCCTTCCATTCTCTCTCTTTGATCAAGGTGTTGAGGGTTAAATATATACGTCTGTTGTATGTATGAGCGTAATCAAGCGCGCTTATCAGTTCTTCATCCGAGAAATTCTCTGCGCTTGCTCTGGCTCCGAATCGACGGCCCGCAAGATACACGGCATCGGCTCCGGCAATAACCGCAGCCTTAAGGCATTCCATATTTCCCGCAGGTGATAGAAGTTCCGTCATCCCTAATGTTTCCTCACTATACAAAGAGGGAATCCATATGATTCCCTCCGTCAGACTTATTTGATTAACAACAATATATTATGACTTCTTAAGGCCCTTAAGTTCGGTCTCAAGTCTTATTATCTTCTTATCCTTCTCATTGATCTCATCTCTTAAGATCTTAGCACTCTTATCCATATTCTCAAGCTTCATCTGTGCATTCACAAGATCGTGCTTAAGATCATATAATTCCTTCTCCTTGGCAGCCATCTCATCCTTCATGGCCTCGGTCTTGGCAAGTTCCTTGAAATAATCATCCGCAATATTAAGCTGCATCAGAATATTCTGATTCTCGAAATTGGCACGTCTGAACCCCTCAACCTGTGCAAATTCATTGAACTTGCCGTTGATATAAGAGGCTACCTTCTGTATATATTCTTCGCTCTCCTGACCGCTTATCGTATATACCTTGCCGCCGATTATAACTTCAACATCACTCTTCAATGCCATAGTTTCACTCCCACTCTCCACTCACACATGCACACAACATCTTGTGTCTGAACTATTCTGTCGGCACAACATACATTATACCCACAACAATATATAAATGCAAGCCTTATTGTACTATGCCAAGATGCCTATAAGCCTCTTCTGTAACGCATCTTCCCTTAGGTGTTCTATTAAGGAAACCGTTCATAAGCAGGAAAGGTTCATACACATCCTCTATGGTTCCCGAATCTTCTCCGATCGTGGCAGCCAATGTATCAAGACCTACCGGACCGCCCGAGAATTTATCTATGATTGTTGTAAGAATATTTCTGTCTGTCTTATCAAGTCCGAGAGAATCAACTTCTAAGATATTGAGTACTTCGGATGCAACATCCTCAGTTATAACTCCGTCGTATTTAACCTGAGCGTAATCCCTGACTCTTTTAAGAAGTCTGTTGGCAATACGCGGCGTCCCGCGGCTTCTCCTTGCCATCTCATATGCGCCCTTATCATCGATATCGATACCGAGCCTGTCAGCCGAATTAACGATAATGGTCTTAAGTTCCTTAGGATTATAGAACTCCAGCTTATGGATCATTCCGAACCTGTCACGAAGCGGTGCCGTAAGCATTCCGGCTCTTGTGGTTGCACCAATCAATGTAAAATGCGCAAGCTTAAGTCTGTAGCTTCTCGCATCCGGTCCAACACCCGTAACAACATCTATGGCATAGTCTTCCATCGCAGGATATAACACTTCCTCAACCTGTCTGTTAAGTCTGTGTATCTCATCGATAAACAATATATCGCCGTCTCTTAGCTTACTTAATATGGCCGCAAGTTCACCCGGTTTCTCTATTGCAGGACCTGATGTGATCTTGATATTTACACCCATCTCATTGGCCAATATGCAGGCAAGTGTAGTCTTACCAAGTCCGGGAGGTCCGTACAGAAGCACGTGATCAAGGCTCTCGCCTCGCTTCGATGCCGCATCTATGTAGATCTTCATCGACTCCTTGATCTTCTCCTGGCCTATATAGTCCTTAAGAAACTGAGGTCTTAATATATTCTCGTTTTTGACATCATCGGTCTGAACCGATGTATTAAGTATCTTACGTTCCATGGTCTTAATGAGCAACTGACATTACCTGAGGCAATATAGTCCTTGGTCTGTAACAGCTCTCTTACTTGGCGTTGATATAATTAACAAGGCCCTCTGCATCAATGATCTTCTGCATGAATTCAGGGAAGGGCTGTCCCTTAAATGATGTACCCTTGGTCACATTGGTGATGATACCGCTGTCGAAATCAACAGTTACCTCATCGCCGTCATTTATTCCGGCAACAGCCTCGGGACATTCTATGATAGGAAGGCCGATATTGATCGCATTTCTGTAGAATATTCTGGCGAAAGTCTCAGCTATTACACAGCTTATACCGCATGCCTTAATGGCAATGGGTGCATGCTCTCTTGATGAGCCGCAGCCGAAGTTCTTCTCAGCCACCATAATATCACCGGGCTCTAACTTGCTTAAGAAATCCTTATCAAGGTCCTCCATACAATGTGTAGCAAGTTCCTTAGGATCCGAACTGTTAAGATACCTTGCGGGTATTATAACGTCCGTATCAACATTATCTCCGTATTTGATCACCTTACCGTGTGCGTTATTCATATATTAATCTCCTGTTTTCTATACTGTCTCGGGGTCTGCTATCTTACCTGCAATGGCACTTGCCGCAGCTACTGCGGGAGATGCCAAATATATCTCACTGCTTATATGTCCCATACGTCCTACGAAGTTACGGTTAGTTGTTGAGACGCATCTCTCATTCTCAGCAAGGATACCCATATATCCGCCAAGACAAGGTCCGCATGTAGGTGTTGATACAACACCGCCCGCTTCTATGAATGTACGGATAAGTCCTTCTTCCATTGCATCCAGATATATCTTCTGTGTTCCGGGGATAACGATAAGTCTCATTCCCTCAGCAACCTTCTTATCCTTAAGTATTGAAGCCGCGATCCTAAGGTCATCCATACGACCGTTTGTACAAGAACCGATAACCACCTGATCTATTGCAAGATCATCCTTAACTGCCTCATCGATTGTCTTGGTATTCTCTGGCAGATGAGGATAAGCAACAGTAGGACGAAGTGCAGAGAGGTCTATCTCTATAACTTCATCATATATGGCATCAGGATCAGCCTCGTATATAACAGGCTGTCTGTTGCTGTGTTCCTTAATGTATTCAAGACAGAGATCATCAACCGGGAATATACCGTTCTTACCGCCTGCTTCAATAGCCATGTTTGCGATCGTGAATCGATCATCCATGGTAAGATACTGTATTCCGTCTCCGGTAAATTCCATAGACTTATACAGTGCACCGTCCACACCGATCTTACCAATGATATGAAGGATAATATCCTTACCGCTTACCCACTTGGCAGGCTTATTCTTAAGTACGAACTTAATAGCCGAAGGTACCTTAAACCATGCCATACCCGTAGCCATACCTGCAGCCATATCCGTGCTTCCCACACCTGTTGAGAACGCACCAACCGCACCATATGTACATGTATGCGAATCGGCACCGATGATCACATCACCTGCTACTGTTAAGCCTTTCTCAGGTAATAGCGCATGCTCAATACCCATCTGGCCCACTTCGAAATAATTGGTGATATCATTTCTCTTAGCAAACTCTCTGACGCACTTACAATGCTCTGCAGACTTAATATCCTTATTAGGCACGAAATGGTCAGGAACGAGTGCGATCTTATCTTTGTCAAACACTCCGTTTACCTTCATCTTGTCCATCTCATGAATAGCCACAGGCGAAGTAATGTCATTACCAAGCACCAAATCAAGCTTAGCCTCTATTAACTGTCCTGCCTCAACGCTTGCAAGATTCGCATGCGCAGCCAGGATCTTCTGTGTCATTGTCATTCCCATTACTCATATCCTCCGTACAATCTAATCATCTTATATACTATACAACAAGCCCACTTCTTTGACAATCGCTTTGGCATTTAAGCCACAGAAAGTTTGGCATTTGTTCCGCAAGAAAGGAGTTCCAAGCGGAACTCCTTTCTTAAGTGTCTGTACCTTGTTAAATAAGCCCTAAACCGTATACTGTGAAAGATCTGAATTGATCTCATCGGAATACTTATTAAGGTTTTCAGAGATATTGGTGATATTCTCAGTCTCCGTGCGAAGCTTGTTGCTCTCTGATACGATCTCACTGCTAAGACCAAGAACTTCATTAATACTTGAAGCCTGCTCCTGCGTAATAGCCGCATTATTGGTAGCGACATCATTGATCTTCTCGATACCGCTTGCAATCTCAGAGATACCATCCGTAGCCTTGGCAACATCACTGTATATCTTATCAAATGACTCATTGGCCTCAGCCACACCGGTCATACATGTTTCCATATCCTTAACACATATCTCGGCCTTGTGGTTGATATCGGTAATATTCTTGGTGATACCCTCAACAAGTCTTCTGATTGTATCGGTTGCTTCAGATGACTGATTAGCCAGAACACCGACCTCGGAAGCAACGACTGCAAATCCCTTACCCATCTCTCCAGCTCTTGCAGCCTCTATCGAAGCATTAAGTGACAGAAGATTGGTCTGCTCAGACAGGGCATTGATCGTATCAGTGATACCCGTGATCTCTTCGATTGACTTGGCCGTTTCTCTGATAAGAGCCGTAAGTTCACCGATTGTCTCATCAAGTGTGGTGACATTTCTTGTCATGCTCTCCATCTCATCTCTTCCCTTAGAAGAAGCTTCAAGGGTCTCATCACATAATACTCTTACATCTTCTGCATTCTGGGCCAACTGGCTTGATGTACCCGCAAGTTCTGTAGCTGCATGTGCGATCTCTTCAATGGAGGTATTCATATCGCTAAGGGTAGTATTGAGTTTCTCAATAGACTCACCCTGGTTGCTGTTGGCATCAGAGAGAATATGCGAAATATCGAAACACTCTCCTGCCCTGCTGTTCATCGCACCTGAAATACTTGAGAGGCTGTTAAGTGTATTCCTCATCTTCTCTATGTATTCATTAAGGCTCTCTGACAGAGTAGTGATCTCGTTATTGCCCTCAGGAACGATCTTAACAGTAAAGTCACCCTTACTGATATCAGTGATACGCTCCGTAACGGTTGTAACAGGGTTGATAGCCTTGCTGATGATAATATATATAAGTATCGAAATGATCGCGATAAGTATTATGGCACTTACAAACGTCACGAACATAACGCGCAATATCATATTGCTTAAAAGAGATGTAGGAACGGCGCAAACTACAGCCCATGAAGTACCTTCAATATCTGTTGCCGTATACATATAGGTTCCCGTTGAAGTCTTGGAATTAACAACCTTATCTCCACCTGCCTCAGCGCTCATATTAAGAGAATCAAATATCGGTGCAAGACCTGCGGCAACGGGATCTGTAGTATCTGCAAGTGTCTGTCCCACACTCTCTGTTATATTACTGATGAGTATGTCTTTGGATTCTTTGTTGATTATGTAGTACTTGGCATCCGGAGATAAAGAATCAAACGACGCCACTTTCTCGGCAACCTTATCGAAATTGATATCGCTGCTTAATACCACATTATCCTTGATCATTATGGCACAAGCCAAACAGGTCTTACCTGTAGATGCATCTACATAAGGCTCAGAAGAATATATCTGACCACCTGCAGCGATAGCGCCCTGATACCACGGTCTGTCCGTAAATACAAATGTATCATCCGGAATCCATCCGGAACCGTCCAAGAACTTACCGGTATCACCATACGCCATATATATATCCTGAGAATCAGGATCAAGTTCGGTCAGTTTAAGAAGCATCGCAAGCGCTTCATCATGTGATAACTCCGGTGTGTTACGAAGAATATCAGCCGTCTGCTCTACTCTCTCTCCTATGTTGCTCCACCAGCTCTGAATCTCATTCGCATAGGTTGCAGATTCTCTTGCAAGGATGTTATTCGTCAAGGACTGAATATTATCCGACGCAAGCTTGATACTTATCTGCGTGATGATCACTATTACGATCGCCACAATAAGAATTATTGTACTTAGCAGAGATTTCTTGAGAGATTTTCTTTTCTTTCCCTTCATCAGTTCTTCTACCTCCTCATAAAACTAGTTGAATTGACTGATAATACATATATATTACCACATTTGTGTAACAAATGTAATGGTTTAAAAAAGATATCAGGACAAAAAACAGCGACTTACTCATTCGTCATCCGAGTGCCTTACGTCCGGAGCGAACTGTCCAAGTCGCCGTTTCTTATAATCTATATGATATTTATACGTTTTCTTTCGCCTTCTCAAGCGATTCTATAACTCTGTCACACCATGCATCGAATTCAGGATCCTCCTTCTGACATTCATCTGGATGCGTGAGTATATAATCAAGCGCGATACGCACACCCATATCGAATCTTACGTTGGTAGTCATGTCAGGAACCGCTCTTTTAAGCTTGGTATTATCAAATACCACGGATACGGATTTGTCACCCTTAAGAGATCCGGTGAAATCATATCCGTATTTATCACCCACGGCGATCAGATAATCCGTTGCCACATGATAAGCATTAAGCTTAACGCCAAGTGCATCGGCTATGGTCTGGTATATCTGATCCCATGTAAGAGTCTCATCCGATGTTATCTGGAATGCTTCACCTATTGCTGCTCTGTTACCCATAAGACCTGTAAATCCTATGGCAAAATCAGCATTCCATGTAAGAGTCCATAGGCTCGAACCGTCACCCTGGATGATTACGGGCTTGCCCTCCTGCATTCTCTTAATCACCTGATAGAAGCCGTTCTTACCGTGAACACCAAGGGGAACATTTCGCTCATCATAAGTATGACTCGGTCTTACAATAGTTACCGGGAAGGCGTCTTCTCTGTACTTCTGCATAAGATATTCTTCGCATTCTATCTTATCTCTTGAGTATTGCCAATAAGGATTAGCTAGTGCCGTTCCCTCGGTAATGGTATATCTTGCGGCCGGCTTATGATATGCGGAAGCAGAACTAATATAGATATACTGCTTGGTCTTACCTTCAAACAGCCTTACATCTCTCTTAACCTGATCAACAGTAAATCCTATGAACTCACATACGGCATCAAATGTCGCATCACCTAACTTATCAAGTACAGCCTTCTCACCATTAATATCCGCCGCGATCTGCTTAACACCTTCAGGTAATACACCCGACCTGTTACCGCGGTTTAACACCCATACTTCCCAGTTAAGTTCATTAACAAGTCTCTTAACAACGGCAGTACTTATTGTTCCCGTTCCGCCGATAAATAATGCTCTTTTCTTCATGTAACTCCCTCCATACGACAGGCTAAACAAGGTTCCTTGCTTTCATCTCATTTGCAATCTTCTCATATTCGGGAAGTGATATTCCGTACTGCTTGCCAAGCCTTACAACTTCATATATAAGGCCGTCTATTTCTGATTTACGGTCTGCATATACATCACGCTGCATGGATGTTATAGTATCATCTGCAAGATCATTAAGGATCTTAAGGTTACGTTCTGCCAGATCCTCTTCAAACATAATACCCATTGCGGTACCGAGCTGCTCAACCTCTTTGACAAGATTAACAAAGCAGTCTCTGCATTCACCGGGTTTCTTGATATCTCCCGCAGCCACGTTATAATACAGTCCGCATGCTCCGGCTGCAGATACATATGAGAATTTAACAAGTGCATCACGTGTGATGTTATCGGATAATACTCCGTCTATACCACAATGCTTAAGATCTTCTGCAACAGTCTCAAGTTCTGTTCTGTAATCTGCCTTATCCCTTACTCCGAATACAACTCTTAGGATATCTCCGTTCATACGTATGCATCCCGGATGATCGATCTGTGCCGCAACATATATACATCCGTCCGTCACAAGCACTCCCGGGATCTTGTCTGCAAGATATCTGCCCGTACTGAATATATTAAGTATCGGAGTAATAATTGTATGTTCATCTGACACACGTGTCAGAAAAGGTATTATCTCATCTATAGAATACCCCTTAACACATACGAATATGACATCGGGAGTTTCATTGTATTCATCCATATTAAATGCTTTGACAGGACCTGCAACGAACTCATCATTTGGTCTGATTACCTTAAGGCCTTTGTCTCTCATCGCCTTAAGATGTTCACCACGCGCGATGATCGTTACATCCATGCCTTCCCTTGCCATATATGCGCCGATGGAACCGCCTGTTCCGCCTGCTCCTACAACCAGATATTTCATATGCTCAATCTCCTTTTTTATTGCATTATCTGCA
>JAEEGL015898046.1_pt1 | contig 11059 bp, 6 predicted proteins | sample 9134231 | NCBI WGS metagenome assembly JAEEGL01 (sample SAMN16246548, study PRJNA631951) | gut metagenome | biome: gut microbiome; feature: rumen; material: fiber-attached | host: Bos | place: Iran: Karaj | collected 2018-10
GTTTTCCTCCTCAGAAAAGGTGCAGGTAGAATAGACAAGCCTTCCTCCCGGCTTTAACATCCCCTCGGCGTATTCCAGTATCTCCTTCTGCCTCTGCGCGCAGAGCCCGACATTCTCAGGGCTCCATTGGGTGATGGCTTCCGGATTTTTCCGGAACATCCCCTCGCCTGAGCAGGGGGCATCAACAAGTATCCTGTCAAAATATCCGGAAAAGCACTCCGAAAGATGCTTCGGAGTCTCGTTCAGCACAACAGCATTCCTGACTCCCATCCTCTCGATGTTTCCGGACAGTATCCCGGCTCTAGCGGGATGGATCTCATTTGCTATTAGGATCCCCCGCCCCTCCATTTTCGCGGCTATCTGCGTGCTCTTTCCTCCCGGCGCCGCGCACAGATCCAGTATCCTCAGGTCATCGGGGGAAACCTCAAGAAGATTTACCGGAAACTGGGCACTGGGCTCCTGGATATAATAAACCCCGGCATCATGATAGGCAGATTTTCCGGGTTCGTCCTCTCCTTCATAATAAAAGCCGCATTCTTCCCACTCAACCCTTTTTAAATGAAAAAAAGAAGCCAATTCCGAATCTTGACCAAACAAGTCAATCAGCTTCTTTTTCTCGTGCTTCAGAGGATTAAGCCGAAGCGCCTGCAGGCTTTCGCAAAAATAGCTGTCCATGAAGGCATCAAACTCCGCCCCGAGAAGCTTTTTCATCCTGACCGTAAAAGCCTCAGGCAGCGGATGTCTCTCGCTGTTGCCCACCTCTGTACTTCCTAGCTCCATATGAGATGATACCATCTCTCCAGCTCCTCAACCGTTAAGAAGCCCTGGCTGGTTCCCATGTGCCCGATCTTATAAGATGCAAACAGAAGCGCGTTCTTGATGGAATGAATGGCATCTCCGCTTTCGATGAAGCAGTGAAGGAAACATGAAAACAGTGAATTTCCTGCTCCTGCGGTGTTTACGATCTCCGTGGTCTTTACAGGCTTATAATGGGCCAGAAGATCATCCTTCCTTGAAAAGATGGTAAGTCCCTTGGCACCCTGGCCAAGGATCACGATGCCGGCTTTGGTACTGTCCGCCACCTTCCTGACAAATTCATCCGGCTCCGTAACTATATTGTCATCGCTAAGGTAGATTATATCCGCAAGCTCCATCAGATCCCTGTTAAACTCATATTTGTCCTCGGTAAAGCCCCTGAAATTAATGGCCAGGGTCTTTCCCGCCTCTTTGGCGGCTTTTGCGAGAGGTCTGCAGAAATTGGCGTTTGCCAGGACAACGCAGTCAACATCCTCGATGTTCTTTCTGAAGGGTTCGATAGGATATACTATATCCCTGACATCCTTGATATCTTCAAATATCTGCTGACGTCTGTTCGTATCATAGAGGATCACAGCGGAGGGGGTTGATGAAAGGGCCGGATATACGTAATCCGCTCCGCTCACCAGCTTGTCCTTTACGACTATGTCAGTATTGTCCGAACCGGTCACTGTAAAAAATCTGACATCATTCCCCAGGGCCCGAAGCGCCAGACACTCATTATAGGCGTCTCCTCCCACATTTGTAAATATGGTGTTCGGCTTGTTTACCACCGGGCTGTACTCTATGGGGATACTGTCCACCTTAACTATGGTTTCTACCTGAACGATCCCGGCAACTGCAAATTTCTTCATGTAACCCTCCTTAATCGTAACTGGTCAGCTACTTTTATATGTTCCTCTGCGCCGATTTGCTATAGCAAATCGTGCGCTTAGGCACGAACTTGTTCGTGCCGATCCGATACGTTTCAAGATCGAATCAATATTTTATGTTATGATAATTTGGTGCTTCGTAGTTTCCCATCTGTGACGCAAGCTCGGGATCATACTCCGGCAGGGTGGGGGCCGGTCCCATAGCGCTCAGATCCTGCTCCATTCCCATATAGCCCTGTTCTTTAACAGGCGGCTGCTGCGGATAGACAGGCTCGGGAGCGGAGGCCTGATCTGTTTCGGAAGGGGCATCATCGTAATTCCCCTGATCCTGCGGGTTGCCCTGATCCTCCTCTGCATCCGGCGATTTTTTCCCGAAGAGGCCTGAGAAGAAGGATTTTCTCTTTGCCTTCTTTCCCTTTTTGCCCGGGGCATCATCAGCTTTCTGCTCCCCGCCCTCAGAGCTCTCTCCGGAAAGCTCCCTGCTTATATACTCATTCGTAAAGGCATTCCTGTAGGCAAGAACCTCGTTTATGGGCATCTCCTGAGTGGCCCCGTTAACGTCATAGTTATTCACTGAATTATAGAGCTGGGCATAAGCGGCCGAATCGTCCTCATACATATCCTCGCCATAGAGGTTACCCATATCCATGAACATCTGCTCGGTTTCGTTCATGTATACCCCATCCGCGTAATCTCCGTAGGGATAATACTGTTCTTCAGACCCATAGGACTGCATATCACCATCCTGATATGCATATATGCCATCCTGCCCGTCCTGCATCGACTGATAGGGATCCCCCTGCAAAGGCATCCCCCCTTCTGCGGCGGAGCCTCCTTCCATACCTATCCCCAGATCCTCAAACGCCTCTTCCATTCTCTTTGAATAGAGCGCGCTCAGATCTATCATATCAGAATCACTGTCTTCGTTCTCCATTGAGGTCAGACCGGTACCGAAGCCTGCAGCAGCTTCTGCGGATGGATCAAAAGCTTCGGAAGGCTTATCCTGCGCATTCGAAATCTCCTTTACCGCTTCATCCTCGATTATGGCCTCAGCAGCTGTCTTTTCCACGGCCTCGCCCAGAGCCTTAAGCTCCTCTGTCCCGGGTGCCGGCGTTTCCTGCGCGCTCTCCTGTACGCTCTCCTGTAAATTCTCCTGTACAGTCTTTTCCTCTGCGGGCTCCGGAGCTTTTATGTTTTCTTCCGAAACAGTGATCTGCTCAGGCTGCTTCCTGTCCTCTCCGGCCGAAGCCTGCATCTTCTCTGACTTTTCTTCCTTCGCCTTTGTTTCTTCCTTCTTTTCAGGTTCAGCCTTCTTTTCAGGCTCTGCCTTCTTCACAGGCTCAACCTTCTTTTCAGGCTCAGGCTTCTTTTCCTCCTTGGGAGGGATCGGCACGCCGAATATAGAGGTATCTCTTCTTGCCAGCCTTTCCTCAAAGGAAAGCTCTGCGGCGCTTTTAGTCTGCTTCTGAACAGCGGCCTTATTTAACTGCCTTGCCAGCTGGCTTAAGGAGGATGATCTGCCCTCTGCGGGCTTGCTCTCCTTTTCCGGCTTCTTTTCATTCATGCCGTCGAGGACGATACGGGAACGGGTCTCCGCTTCATTGAGCGGTTTGATAAAGGTATTGCGTCTCATGCCGGGCTTGTAGAGATGATCCCTTAACATAATGAGATATCTGGAAAACTCCTCATTCATCTCATCAAGATCCGGCTCCTTGCTCTCCCGAAATCCATCCCTTATAAAGCCTTCGGACATCCAGTTGATCATATTGATAACGCGGTTTATGTCCACAAAATCATCGAACCTCGACATATCCGCCTGTCCGTAGATAGAACCGTAGGTATCCTTTAAAACATCCCTGTCCTCCCCTATTACGTCAAGGGCGTCCGGATGCTCCTCATACTTAACGCTGTTCAGGAATTGCTGCATATAAGGATAATTTCTCATTACCCTGGTCTTGACTCCCTCGATGGTCCTCTGGATCTCGAAAAAATCACGCTCGTTCTTCCTGACTGACTGGGTTAACTCAAGCATCATATACTTTACGCTGTAATCGTATATGAATTCATAAGCACCCTTTTTCGATTCAAAATAGTGAAATAACAGACCCTTTGATATTCCGGCTGTTTTGACAATGACATCGGTGCTGGCCTTTTTGTACCCGTTTTCGGCAAACACCTTCAGGCAGGCGTTGATGATAGCGTCCTGCTTCTCTTTTTTTACATCAAAAAACTTCGGATTCATCCCATTTCCCCCAAGAAATACAACGCGTTTTGAAATGTATTACCCAATAAAAAGCCATCGGACACACCCTGATAAGGCGTATTGTCCGTCCCAATATAAAAAATAACCTACCCCTTATGGCAGTCAAAACAATGACGCCCCCTTACCGATACGGTCTGTTTTCCATACCGTATCATTTCCCAATGTCATCATTCTGACTATACCAGTCAAATAATAGCACAGTTAACATAACCCGTCAATCGAAAGATTGGAAAAATGGGAGCAAAAGATTGAAAAAATGGGGACAAAACGCATGATTTGCTTTGTGACTGTTCTCATTGTATAATTAGGGCAGCAGTATACAAGGGCAATAAGTTAAAAGCGGAAGTCAGACATGGATTTGATCAGAAAATTCATCCCTTACTACAAACCCTATAAAAAAGTATTTTTCCTGGATCTGATCTGTGCTTCCCTTTTATCATTGATCGATCTGGCATTTCCCCAGCTGTTAAGGTTCCTCCGGGCCGGCCTCTTTAAAGAGCCCGCACCGGTGATCCTTTCGAGGCTCGGGATCCTTACCGCAATACTTCTGCTTATGTATTCGCTCAGGACCTTCTGCAAATGGTATGTCACCTATCAGGGTCATATGATGGGCGCAAGGATCGAATCTACGATGAGGCAGGAGCTTTTCGAACGGTTTGAGGCCTTTTCCTTTTCCTACTACGATTCCCATAATACCGGAGAAATGATGAGCAAGCTGGTATCCGATCTTTTCGATATCTCTGAGCTTGCCCACCACGGCCCCGAGAATATCTTCATTTCACTTGTCAAGATCCTCGGCTCCTTTATCCTTCTCCTTGGGATAAATACGGAGCTGACCTTATGTCTTGCCTTTGTCGTTATATGTATGATCATATTTTCCGTTAGTCAGAACAGAAAGATGCGCGCCACCTTTTCCGATAACAGGAAAAAGGTTGCGGGCATAAACTCCTCCCTTCAGGATACGCTTGGAGGTATCAGGGTGGTAAAATCCTTTACCGGGGAGGAGATCGAGAAACAGAAGTTTACCCGGTCAAACCTTGCCTTTTTAAGCTCAAAGCGGGATAACTACAGACAGATGGCGATCTTTCACGCGGGCAACAATTTTTTTGAGGGTCTGATGTTTATCACCGTTCTGGCGGCGGGAGGCGCTTTTATCGCAAAGGGCAGGATCACCGGGGAGGATCTGGCCATATATGCTCTTTATATCAACATATTTATTAATCCGGTCAACGTTCTGGTGGAGTTCACGGAACAGCTTCAAAAGGGAATGGCAGGCTTTTCACGCTTCACGGAGGTAATGGAAACGATGCCCGAGATCACCGACAGTCCGGATGCAGAAGAGCTTACGCAGGTTAAGGGGATCATCGACTATGATAACGTCTGCTTTTCCTACGAAAAGGAGGAGGCAGTCCTTAAGGATATCAACCTTCATCTGGATTCCGGGAGAAATATAGCCATCGTGGGCCCCTCCGGCGGGGGAAAGACCACCCTCTGTTCACTCCTTCCGAGATTCTATGATGTGACCCGGGGAAGCGTAAGGATCGACGGCATCGATGTGAGAAACGTAACGCAGAGATCCCTGAGAAGCTTTATCGGGATCGTTCAGCAGGATGTATACTTATTTAACGGAACCATCCGGGAAAACATCGCCTACGGCAGGCCCGATGCCTCAGAAGAGGAGATCCTCGAGGCCGCAGTAAATGCGGATCTGCTTGAGTTCATAGAAAAGCTGCCCGACGGCTTTGATACAGAGGTAGGGGAAAGGGGCGCAAGGCTCTCCGGCGGACAAAAGCAAAGAATTGCAATAGCAAGAGTCTTTCTGAAGAACCCCCCGATCCTGATCCTGGATGAAGCCACAAGCGCGCTGGATAACGAGAGCGAGCGCTACATACAGGAATCGCTTGATAAGCTCTCCGTGGGCAGGACCACCCTTACGATCGCTCACCGCCTTTCAACCATCCTCGGCGCAGACGAGATAATAGTCCTTGACGAGGAGGGCATAAAGGAGAGGGGAACGCACAAGGAGCTGATCCGCCTCGGCGGGATTTATGAAAAGTATTACAGGATGCAGCTTGACAGGGTATAGCTGTGCCTGCACCTTCAAAATATTCAGTGCTTAAAATGCCTCATTCCGGTAAATACCATGGCGATGCCGTATTCATCAGCCTTGTCTATGGATTCCTGGTCACGTATAGAGCCCCCGGGCTGGATGATGGCGGTGATCCCGGCCTCATGCGCCGCCTCCACCGTATCCGAAAACGGGAAAAAGGCGTCTGAAGCAAGCACCGCTCCCTCAAGGACATCCCCTCCGATAAGCTCCCTTGCGTGGTCAATACACTGTCTGGCGGCCCATACCCTGTTAACCTGACCGGGACCTATTCCCACCGAACGGGTATCCTTGACCACCACAATGCCGTTTGATTTTGTATACTTGACTATCCTCATTCCGAAGCGCATATCCTCAAGCTGCTTCTCTGTAGGCTTAACCTTAGTCACAACCTTAAGCTCCGCCTCATCATACAGCTCGGAATCTATGGTCTGAACTATGATGCCTCCGTTGACCTTCTTTATATCGTATGCGTCCTTCGGCTGGGGCACCGAGATATCCTCAAGCCTTAATATCCTTAAATTCTTCTTTTCCTTAAGAAGCTCCAGCGCAGCCCCGTCGTATCCCGGTGCCACAAGCACTTCGAGGAATACGGGCTTTATCGCCTCCGCAAGATCCAGGCTTACCTTTCTGTTTACCACAAGAATACCGCCGTAGATCGAAACCTTATCCGCGCTGAAAGCCTTTTCCCAGGCCTTAAGCACCGCTTCCTCCTCCGTAGGGGCACAGTCAACGGGGCAGTCGCCCGAGGCCACTCTTACCGAGCCCACTCCGCAGGGATTTCCGTGCTTGCACGCCACCACCGTGGGATCGGTGAATTCCTTGAGAAGCTCCAGAGCTCCGTTGGTATCATTGATATTATTGAAGGAAAGCTCCTTGCCGTTTAACTGCACCGCATCCACGATAGAGCCCTTCTTCTTACCGATCTCCCTGTAGAAGGCTGCCTTCTGATGAGGGTTCTCCCCATAACGCATCTCCTGAAGCTTCTCCCAGGTAAAGGTAAAGGTATCGGGAAAAGTTTTATCGTTCCTCTCCTTTTTAAGATAATTCGCGATCATCGCATCATAGGACGCGGTATGCATAAACACCTTCTGCATCAGATAAAACCTGGTGTCAAGGCTTACCTCCCCGTTTTCACGAAGTTCACCGATCACTTTCCAATAATCCGCCGGGTCCGTGACCACCGTCACATCCTGATAATTCTTGGCGGCAGCCCGAAGCATCGAAGGGCCGCCGATATCGATGTTTTCCACCGCCTCTTCTCTAGTTACCCCTTCCTTTAATATTGTCTCCTTAAAGGGATAGAGATTAACGATCACAAGGTCGATGGTATCTATTCCCAGCTCCTCAAGCTGCTTCATATGCTTATTATTATTCCTCCTGGCCAGTATGCCCGCATGAACCTTGGGATGCAGGGTCTTGACCCTGCCGTCAAGGCACTCCGGAAAGCCGGTCAGCTCCGAAACCTCCGTAACCTCTATGCCCTCACTCCTAAGCTTTTTATAGGTTCCTCCCGTGGAAATGATATCCGCGCCGAGCGTTTTAAGATTCCTTGCAAGCTCCACAATCCCGGTTTTATCCGATACGCTGATCAATGCTTTCATAGTATTTTCTCCTTCTTTGATCCTGCCTACAGCTCCATATACTTCGACTCGAAATCCGCTTCCGGCATGGGTTTGTCAAAGTAATAGCCCTGAATGCTCCTAACCTTCATTTCGGAAAGACAGTCAAGCTGCTCCTTCGTTTCTATCCCTTCCACACAGAGCTTTATCTTGAGCTTCTCCAAAAGCTCTCCCGCGGTGCCGATAAAGGAACGGGCGTAGGCATCCTTTGTCAGGTTTTTAACAAAGTCCTGGCCTATCTTGACCATATTTACAGGAAGCTCTTCTATGCGTTTAAAGGACAGGCTTCCGCAGCCGAAATCGTCAAGGGCGATCTGGCAGCCCAGGCTCCTTATGACGTCCAATACCTCTCTGATCCTCTCAAAATATGCAGGCTCGAGGGTGTCCGAAAACTCCACCACAAGATTCTTCGGATTTACGGAGGTGTCCCTCAAGGCATCCGAGAGCATTTCCGGAAAGCTCTCCTGCAGCAGCTCCTCTACGGAAAAATTGAAATGCGCCTTAAAATAGGGGTGCCCGGTCTCATTCCATTTTTTAAGGCTTTTTAAGGTCTTTCTGAGAAGATGAGCCCCTATCGGCACGATGATTCCCGTCTGGGTCGCATTGGGAAGGAAATTTGCGGGCTCGATAAAGCCTAAGGACCTTGAATTCCACCTCATCAGGGCCTCAACCCCGGCACATTTATTGTTCCTCTTTATATCTATCAGCGGCTGGTAATATATCACAAACTCTTCAAGCACCTTAGGATCGATGTGAATATTGCCAAAATCCCTGACGGTGGGATGGATCAGGGCAGGACCGGGCTGTGCCTCTTCCTGAACCCTCTCCTCCTTTTTCTCTGCTCCTTCAAAAAGTGAATAAAGAACGGCATATCTTCCATCCACCCACTTGATCACATTCCTTCTCAGGTCATAGGTCTTTCCCGTCTTCTCGTAGGTGATCTCCGTTCTCAGATCATTTCTGTCATCGTCAATAAACAGAAGCCCGTCCAGGGCCCCCATCCTTATCTCCTCGGAAAAGTCCTCCTCCATCTGCTTGTTTACAAAGATCAGCTCCCCGCTCTGCTTATCCTTTACACAGATATAGCTCCCCACGTTGTTAAGGATTACCTTCAGCGAAACGTAGGAAGATGTGAGAGCCTCCTTGTTCATTCTCTTATCATAAATACTCTGCAGTATCCTTGCTGCATCCCCGAAGAACTTTATGTCCTCCCTCTCCCACAGCCTCGTAGGATCGTTATCGGCAAAGGCGATATAAAGGCTCACCCTTCTCTGCTGCCTCGCCGAAAATATCGGAAGGATGACAAAGCTTATTATTCCGAAGGATCCCAGCCACAGCCTGAAATCATAATCTATCTCGGTCCTTGAGGATACAACCATCGGCTTTGACCCCACAAGAGCGGCATATTTGAGCACCTCGGACCTGTTGACCCTTTCGATCACAGGATCCGCATTCTCAGACCTGTATTTTCCCTTAACCTCTATTGTGCTCCTTTCGGGATCGGGCGCAAAAATATAGGTATGGGAGATCCCTGCGCATTCTCCGGTTATCCTTGCCATCTCTGCGCAGATATTTTCAAGGCTTTCGTCCGAATCCAGAAGCTCGAGGATCCTGCTCATGGCCTCAGACTGCATTTCGGCAGCCGCCAGTGCCTTCTCGTTTGCCTTTAGCTTATCGATCGCGGCTCTTTCATTCTCCAAGAGAGAAGTACTGTTATATATCCTGTTATATATCTCCCTCAGAAAATCCAGCCCTCCGAAGAAGATACTTTCATCCACCACGGATCTGATATTAAAAACAGCATCCTCTCCGTCCGGATCATAATAGATCGCGCAGACTATAAAGCACAGCACCGCTTCCTTTCCCGACTTGATGGCGACGGCCGCTATCTTCATGTTGGAAAATTCCGTGTTCTCTACGATCTGCTCCTCCAGCCTGGTGTGCATCACCCTTTTATAGAGATCCTCTATCTGATCCTCGTTCAAAAGCTCAGCCACCCGGTTGGTCTCCCGCATATCCCTTCCGGAGATATCGGTTATCTGCCTTCCCTCTCTGTCTATGGCAAACAAAAACAGACCGGAAACGTCCGCAAAGTAATCCTGGTCTCTTTGCAGCAGATTCCGATCTAAGATCATCGAAGTGTTTTTCGCCGGGTCCGAATTCCCCTCAATCCCCATGATTATCCCTCCGCGCCGGTCTGCTTTTTCCGGCGCGCTTTCAGCGCTTAACCCGGAAATGGTTTGCAAATCGTGCGCTTAGGCACGAACTTGTTCGCGCCGATCCGATCCGTTTTTGGGATCGGATCATTTCTTCTGTGCCGATCTGTTGAAAATATATATCCCAATCAGGGTGGAAATAATAAGATACAGAAATCCCAGGAAGATGGTAAGCGGAATATTCCTGGCCGGATCAGCCGGATAAGGTATCAGCGAAAAAAGCTGTGTCACCACCACCGTTCTCAACTTCCTGAAGGGTTCAAGCTTAAAGGGCTCCGCCGCAAACAGCATGATCAGCCTTTCCAACAATACGGTAAGTCCCAGGTAGCAAAGGTATGCCTTAAGCTTTCCTCCCTTATCAAACATAAACAGAAACATATTGCTTATCCCGATCCCCGCAAGCCACAGTGGGACCGCGTAGAGCATCTTCTCAAAAAAATCCTTTATCTCATAAAGCCCTATCGAGCCCTCGGAAAAATGAAATATCATCGTGATCCCCAGAAAAGCAACCAGGGTTACTACAAGAAAGGCAAGAGCCAGAAGGATGGAAGCCAGAAGCTTTACGAGATACACCTTTGTGGGGCTCATTCCTTCCCTGAGCATAACATTGTTATCTTTATTCGGATATTCCTTTCCGAAAACCATATCCGCTATAAGGATACACGAATAGTAAGGTATGAAAAAGCACCAGGTAGCATAGGTCATTATATTATAGGCAAAGGTTCCTTCATTATTGCCATATATGCTCCTGAACGCGATCACAGCCACGTTTGAAAGTAAGCAGAGAGCAAAAATGCCGATAAGATATATCCTTGCAAGGGCAGTCTTTCTTCCTGCATTAAACTCTTCTATTATATAATGTCCCATTTAAAAGCTAATTTGCCTCCGTGAAATAATTCGGTGCTTCCTTCGTTATCTGGATATCATGGGGATGGCTCTCCTTCAGGGAAGCAGCGGATATCTTGACAAATCTTCCGTTTTCCTTAAGCTCCTCGATGGTAGGAGTCCCGCAGTATCCCATTCCTGAGCGAAGTCCGCCCATGAGCTGGAATACAGTGTCCTCAACAGTACCCTTGTATGCCACACGTCCTTCTACTCCCTCGGGTACAAGTTTCCTTGCATCCTCCTGGAAATAGCGGTCTCTTGATCCGTTCTCCATAGCA
>JAEEGL016092132.1_pt1 | contig 11059 bp, 9 predicted proteins | sample 9134231 | NCBI WGS metagenome assembly JAEEGL01 (sample SAMN16246548, study PRJNA631951) | gut metagenome | biome: gut microbiome; feature: rumen; material: fiber-attached | host: Bos | place: Iran: Karaj | collected 2018-10
ACCTTTTTTGTGTGAAAAAAAGTAATTAAAAATGAGGACACTTTCCAAAAATCAGGGTATGTTTTGTCAAAATAATGTTTCCTATAATCATCCTATATCAATTGATTTACATAAAACAAAACCTATAGATTGAGAGGAAACAAAAGATGAAAGGCGAAAAAGATAAGGGAAAGTATTTGCAGCCAAAACGAAGCTGGAAGCAGGAAATTCAAAGGAACTGGGCATTATATGTTCTGATCATGCCAGCTTTTGTCCTTGCAATTATCTTTTGCTACGTGCCTATGGGCGGACTTATTATGGCATTCCAGAACTACAAGCCATGGCTTGGAATAACAGGTTCTGAGTTTGTTGGAATGGAGAACTTCAAGCAGATCTTTGTTTTCCAGGAATCATATCAGGCAATAATCAATACTTTGATAATTGCGGTCAGCAAGATAATATTGGGACTTATCGTTCCAATCGTCATAGCTCTTTTGCTGAATGAAGTAAGTAACGTAGGACTAAAGAAAGGTATTCAGACTCTTGTATATCTGCCTCACTTCCTGTCATGGGTAACAGTTGCTGGAATGATGCGAGATGTTCTTGGCCTTGACGGTATCGTGAATTCAGCGATCCAGAGACTTGGTATGGAGCCAATCTTCTTTTTGGGTGAAGCAGGTATGTATAGGCAGATCATCGTATTGTCTGACCTTTGGAAGGGGTTTGGATTTGGAATGATCGTTTATCTTGCAGCTATCTCCAATATTGATCAGAGCCTTTATGAGGCAGCACAGATGGATGGTGCCAACAGATTCCAGCAGACACTTCACATCACACTTCCGGGAATTGCTCCAATGATCATCGTTATGGCAACACTTAGTCTTGGAAATGTACTTAACGCAGGATTTGATCAGATCTACAACACATATTCTCCACTGACTTACAGCACCGGAGATATTATTGATACCTATGTTTACAGGCAGTCACTTATCAACGGCCAGTACAGCTTTGGTACAGCAGTTGGACTTTTTAAGTCAGGAATCAGCTTCATGCTGACAGTAATAGCCTATAAGCTTGCATACAAGTTTGCCGGCTACAGAATTTTCTAAGACCTAAGGAGAATATCATGAGGAGAGTTTCATTTAGTAGAAAGATATTTGTTTTAATAAATACAGTTTTTCTGGTTTCACTTGCGCTTTTATGCGTACTTCCACTTGTTAACCTTCTTGCTATTTCATTTAGCGGCAAGGCAGCAGCTAACAGCGGAATCGTAACATTTTGGCCAGTTGATCCAACAATACTTGCATATCAAAAGACACTTCAAAACAGCAATTTCGTAAGATCACTTGAGATCTCTTTTGCAAGAACTATCCTTGGAACATTGCTTTCAATGTTCGTTATCACAACAGCTGGTTACGCTCTTTCCAAGGATTTTAGAGGCAGAACACCTCTTATGTGGTTCTTTGTATTTACAATGCTCTTTGGAGGCGGACTTATTCCTTCATATATGGTAAATACATCTTTGGGACTTAAGAATAACTTCCTGGTATATATTCTTCCAGGAGCATTTAGCTGTTACAACCTGATACTTATCATGAACTTCTTTAGGTCAATACCAAAGGCCTTGGAAGAAGCAGCACTTATAGATGGTGCAAGCTTTTTTGATGTACTATTAAAGATTTTTTTACCGCTTTCAAAGGCAGGACTTGCCACTGTAGCTCTTTTCACAATGGTAGGTCACTGGAATGAGTGGTTTACTGGAATCCTATATATGTCAGATACCAAAAACTACCCACTGGCTTCATTCCTACAGGTAATCGTAGTTCAGGGCAATCAGCAGGATCTTGCACTTGATCCAACATCGGCAGCAGCAATGTCAGAGAGAACCATTAAGGCTTCTCAGATATTCATCGGCGTTCTGCCAATCCTGCTTGTTTATCCTTTCCTGCAAAAGTACTTTGTAAAAGGAATGATAGTTGGAGCAGTAAAAGAATAATATAATGTTTACGGAGGAAGAAACAATGAAAAAGAGAAGGGCATTAATTGCAACACTTCTGACAGCGTCTATGCTCCTTGCTGCATGCGGAAGCGCAGATCAGAAGAAAAACAGTGTGCAGAGCACAAAGAATGCAGATGGTAAGTATGAACCAACACTTACAATTACTATTGCAAAACAGCTTGATGAGAATGCTGGTAAATACGCTGAGGGTGACGACATCAACAAGAACCCAATGGTAGAACTTACTGAAGAAAAGCTCGGAATCAAGATGGAGACAACACTTCTTGGTGGAGATGCTGGCAACTATGATACAAAGCTCAGACTTGCACTTACAGGTTCTGAGGAGCTTCCAGATGTATTCCCTGTATATGGAACACAGATGATCGCAGATATGATCGAGTCTGGAAGAGTAAAGGCAATCGATGAAGATATCGAGAAATACATGCCTGAGAGATTAAAAGAGATCTATGACAAGTATCCAGAGACTTTTTACCCTGTTATGAAGGATGGCAAGACATACGGTATTGCTTGCGCACCAACCCTTACAGAGGGACAGGTTATGATCATCAGACAGGACTGGCTTGATAACCTTGGCCTTAAGGCTCCTACAAATCTTGAGGAGTTTGAAGCAGTCATCAAGGCATTCACAGAAGATGATCCAGATGGAAACGGCAAGAAGGATACATACGGATTCACATATTCAGGATCTGGTGTTTACAACACAGGATGGGTTTCAGATCCAGTAGCTCTTTTCTCAGCTAACTCTGGTAAGCATATTCCAGGAAGCTGGCAGGAAGATGAGAACGGTAACCTTGTTTACGGCTCTATCGATGAGGGCAACAGAAAGACACTTGAGCTTCTTGCTAAGTGGCATGCAAATGGCTGGATATTCCAGGAAGCTGCAGCAACAGGCGCTTGGGATGCTATGGGCCAGTTCACAGAAGGTAAAGCAGGTATCTTCATTGGAAGACCATGGGCAGTTGGTTCAGTAAGAGATGTTACTTCAGTTGATCCTAACGCAGTAATTGCTTGCTATCCAAATATCAAGCAGGACAACGGTGAGTGCACATATCAGTCAGCTCAGACAACAGATGGATGGCTCATGTTCAACAAAGACTTTGACAACATGGAAGCATTTTTTACATATTACGATTGGATCTATGATGTAGCATTTGGTACAGGCGACTTCCAGTATGGCTTTATGGAAGACTACGATTATGACATCGTTAACGGCGAAGTTGTTTTTGACACAGCTAAGTTTGATCCAGCAGTTACAGATCCATTCCTTCCAGGTAAGTCAACAGTACTTAAGAACACTCCTATGATCGACAGAATGCAGGAGTACGCTGATGCTAAGGCTGGTAAGGTTGAAACTGGCGCGCAGATCAGAGCAGCTGCTGATTTTGAGTCAGCTCCTGATATGGCAGAAGGCTATGTAATTGCTAACGACAACAGAGAAGAGCTCATTCCTAACCTCTACAACGCAGAACCAACAGCTACAATGAAAAAATGCTGGGAACAGTTGCAGACAATGGAGGCACAGGTTTACACTAATATAATCTATGGAAAAGAACCTATTGAGTCATTTGATAAGTTTGTTGAAGACTGGAAGACTCAGGGTGGAGAACAGATTACACAGGAAGTAAACGAATGGTACAAAACCATGAAGTAAAAAAGATTCGTTCTATATATATAACCTTCATCATTTTCTTGATGATGGTGGTGCTGAGCTTTAGTTTTATCTATCTCTACAGCACCAGCACGTTGCAGGAATCTCTTACAAGTGTTGCCATTAGTCAGATGGAGCATTCCACTCTTTTGATCGGTAACAAGGTAAAAGAAATTGAGATTGAAGCTGATGGTATATTACACAGCGGAAATCTCAAGACCCTGCAGCTTGCATTGACAGAAGGAACGGACGTATATGATTTCGTCACTGCAGCAAGCACAATGAAGGAATATCTGAATGACAGACAATCAAGTAATGTTGGCATGGCATTCTTTGTCCTTTATTGGCCTCGCTCAGGACGTATCATCTCAAATGTGGCTGGGGCGAGTATAAGCTCTGGCCTTTTTGATGGTTTAGATGATAACAAATGGGTAATATATGGCAACGAGATATATTACTTTAGAAAATATACTACAAGCTGGGATAAGTACGATGATGAACCCTATCTTATAATCAAGATGGACGGAGACTACCTTTACAAGATAAAGAACATGACTGTTAATCTTGGTAATGGCGGAACAATGCTACTTTACGGTGATTGTAACAGTATCTTTTCAACTTCAGAAAAAGAGAAGACTCTTTTATCAGAGCTGTCTCATCAAAAGCTTGATATTCAGTACTATATCATCAAGATTGATGGTCAGAATTACAGAGTTGTTAAGTCAAAAGAGTCTGCAAATGGGCTGTATCTGATTTCATATTATCCTATCAATGAAATGAACAAGCCTATAAATTCTATTACCTGGATAATTGGTATATCTCTTTTGGCAGTACTAATAGTGGGAACCTTCATTATGCTCCAGTATTACAGGCACATATTGTTGCAGCTAAATGTGGTAACTGAAAAGTTAAAGCAGCTTGAGACCGGTGATCTAAGCGTTCAGATAGATAAGGATAAGCTTCCGGATAATGAATTTTCCTATGTATTTGAGCAGTTTAACAGCATGGTAAATAAGATAAGAGAGCTCCTTGCTTCTAGTATCAAGGAACAGCAGCTCAGAAATCAGGCGGAGGTAAGGCAACTGCAGCTTCAGATTAATCCACACTTTTTGTACAACTCTTTGTCCTATATAGTTACAGTTGCAGATAAGCCAAAGGCTGTGACTGAAATGGCAGCACACCTTGCAAATTACTATAGATACTGCACCAAGAATAAGACACAGGCTACCATTGGCGAAGAGATAGGCTATGCCAAGTCGTATCTTTCCATAATTGCTATGAGAAAAAATATTGAGTATTATCTGGATGTTCCAGATAGCCTTTATAATGTGCGGATAATTCCACTTATATTGCAGCCGCTTATAGAAAATGCTATTGAGCACGGTATAGAGGAAAGAGAGTATGCCAAGCATATTCAGGTCAAGATGTATATGCTGGGAACAGGTGAGATCAGGACAGAAGTTTCTGATGATGGTGATGGTCTTAGCGATGAAGCTATAGAAAAGCTTGAAAAGCAGATCGGCAAAAAAACGCGAGATGCTGAAGAAAGTGTTGGGCTTTGGAATGTGAATCAGCGTCTTATAAACTATTACGATGAAACCGCAAGACTACAGTTTACAAAGAGTCAGTGGGGCGGACTCAGAGTCTATTTCACATTTAGACCGGAGGATGGAAATGACAGTACTTATAGTTGATGATGAACCATATATGGTTGATTATATTGCAGGGCTGTTAGACTGGCAGCAGATTGGATTTGATAAGGTACTGACAGCAGGAGGCGGGTCTTTAGCTCTTGATCTTATCAAACAGCATAGCCCGGATCTCTTGATAACAGATATCAAGATGCCGAGGATCTCTGGCCTTGATCTTGCAGAGTATATAGATGAAAATAAGTTAAATACTAAGGTTGTGATACTTACTGGCTATAGTGATTTTGAGTATGCACAAAAGTCAGTGCATTATGGAGTTACAGATTATCTTGTGAAGCCTATCTTGAAGGATGACTTTCAGGAGACTATTAATAGAATCATGGAAAAGCATTTTTCAAAAGAATGCAAAGCTGCTGATACTAGCGGAGTTCTAAAGGACAAGAAGGATGTGATCTCTTTTGTCCAAAAATACGTAATGGATAATTGTGAAGAAGAACTCTCGCTTGAGATGTTAAGTGGAATAGTACATCTTCATCCGGCGTATCTATCCAAGATTTTTAAGGAAGTTTCGGGAGTTGGACTTCTTTGCTATATAACTGATGCAAAGATGCAAAGAGCAGCAAAGCTCCTAGAGGAAACAGATATGAAGGTTGCAGATATAGTGACTAAACTTGGCTATCACAAGTATCAGTACTTTTCAAAACTCTTTAGAGACAAGTATGGTATTTCACCTAAGGTATATAGATTAGAAAAAAGATTTGTTTTGGAGAAGTGAACATGAGTATATTAAAAAATGGAGAGCTGTGGCTTGATACTGAGGGAAATCCCATTCATGCCCATGGCGGATATATTATTTCTTTTAATGGATATTATTACTGGTACGGCGAGGACAGAAGAGATAACAAGTATGTCAGCTGCTACCGCTCAACAAACCTTACAGACTGGGAATTTAGAAACCATGTACTTACTACTGATTCCAAGATGGAAGGGTACAGAGTAAGAACAAAGATGATGCTTTCAAATGAAGATGGAAGCAAGGTTAATCTTGAAAGACCAAAGGTTCTTTATAATGAAAAGACAGGAAAATTTGTCCTTTGGGTACATTTCGAAAATGGAAAAAACTATCATGATGCAGCAATAGGAATAGCAAGCTGCGATACACCTGATGGAGACTTCACATATCACGGACACTTTAATCCATATGGCTATATGTCAAGAGACTGTACACTGTTTAAGGATGATGATGGCTCGGCTTACTTTATTTCAGCAGCCAGAGACAATGCAGACCTTCATGTATACAGATTGTCAGAGGATTACATGAATGTTGAAAGTCTTGTTCATAAGCTGTGGCAGGGTGAATACAGAGAAGCGCCAGCTGTTATGAAGATGAATGGAAAATACTATATGCTTTCATCCTTCTGCACAGGATGGGCGCCTAATCAGTGCAAGTACGCTGTGGCTGATTCTATTGAGGGTAGATGGAGCGACCTGATAGAAATCGGAGATGAGACAACTTATCAGAGCCAGGCGGCATTTATCTTGGAAAAGGATGGAAAATTCTACTACGTTGGTGATAGATGGGGCGGAGATGGAGCAAAGTATTTTGAGTCGTCTTACGTTGTGTATCCACTTGAACTTAGTGGCGATAAGCTTGATATGAAATATGTGGACGAGATCGAGCTTTGATCAGTAAAAAGAAAACCTTAATTGCAGGTGCAAATATACTGCAATTAAGGTTTTTATTTTGGGGTATCAGATAGAGTATTTGTCTATCTCTTTGATCTCTTCTTCTGTAAATATTGTATTCTCAATAGCTTTGACGTTATCAAGAATCTGTGATGGCTTGGATGCACCGATGATTACTGAAGTGATGTAGTCATCCTTGAGGTTCCATGCCAGTGCCATCTCTGCAAGAGTCTGGCCACGTCTCTTAGCTATCTCGTTGAGAGCTCTGATGCATTCGAGCTTGTGCTCATCAAGCTGACTTTCCTTGAGGAAACGACCGTCTGTGCGGATTCTGCTGTCCTCTGGAATGCCATTTAGATACCTGTCTGTTAAAAGACCCTGAGCAAGAGGAGAGAAGCAGATGATTCCCTTTCCAAGTTCTTTTGCCTTTTCTTTGAGTCCGTTCTTTTCAATTGTTCTATCAAAGATATTGTAACGGTTCTGATTGATGATAAATGGAGTCTTTAGCTCTTTTAATATGGCAGTTGCTTTCTCGAGAGTAGGGCCATCATAGTTGGAAATACCTACATAAAGAGCTTTGCCGCTTCTAACTATCTGATCAAGAGCTTCCATTGTCTCCTCAAGTGGAGTATTAGGGTCCATTCTGTGATGATAGAAGATATCTACATAGTCAAGGGCCATTCTCTTAAGGGACTGATCAAGACTTGATATAAGGTATTTGCGGCTACCCCAGTCTCCATAAGGGCCAGGCCACATATAGTAACCAGCCTTGGTAGAAATGATCATCTCATCGCGGTAAGGAGCAAGCTCCTCTCTTAGGATCTTGCCAAAGTTTATCTCTGCGGCGCCTTCTGATGGGCCGTAGTTATTAGCAAGGTCAAAATGTGTGATGCCGTTATCGAAGGCTGTAAAGCACATGGCCTTCATGTTCTCATAGTCGCTATTGTCACCAAAGTTGTGCCAAAGGCCCAGAGAAACTGCTGGAAGCAGAAGACCGCTTTGGCCGCATCTGTTGTATTTCATAGTGTCATATCTTTTGCTGTTTGCGGTATACATATTAGCCCTCCAAAAAGAAATTTCTTTCCAATATTTTACATTGTTATGCTACTAGAATAAAGCAAAAAAATATATCAAAAAAATAGTGAAAAAATTCATGACGGACGAGGTAGGTTGTGATATAATCCATATGGCGATTTTGAGAAAATCGTAAAATCATTTTAATCTATTTTGAAAATCAAATATGGAGGAGAGACATGGGAGAGAAAAGACAGGCTATTTATGACGCCACAACGTTGGGTAAGCCAAAAATGGCGCTTCTAGGATTGCAGCATATGTTTGCAATGTTTGGAGCAACTATTTTAGTTCCAATTTTGGTCAACGGCTATTTTAACGGGGAAGGACTTTCAGTCCAAGTAACACTATTTTTTGCAGGTGTTGGTACACTTCTATTTCATCTTTTTTCTAAGTTCAAGGTTCACGCATTTCTGGGTTCATCATTCGCATTCCTTGGTGGTTTTGCCACTGTTGCTAATTTAAATACTGGTAAATATGCAGATATGACTTATGGAGAGAAGCTTCCATATGCGTGCGGCGGTATTGTTGTTGCAGGACTTTTATATCTGGTTCTTGCAGTTATCATCAAACTTGTAGGTGTCAAGAAGGTTATGCACTTCCTTCCACCAGTAGTAACTGGACCTATCATCATCTGCATCGGTCTTTCACTTGCACCATCAGCAGTTTCAAATGCATCTGCTAACTGGCCACTTGCTATCGTAGCACTTGCTGTTGTTATCGGATTTAACATCTGGGGCAAAGGAATGTTCAAGATCATTCCTATCCTCATGGGTGTAGTTATTTCTTATGTAGTAGCACTCATTATGAATGCTGCAGGCATCACAAATGTAGATGGATCTCCAATCCTTAACTTTGCACCAGTTGCAGAGGCAAGTTGGGTAGGACTTCCTCCTTTTGTTATTGCTAAGTTCGACATCACAGCTATTCTTGTTATGGCTCCTATCGCTATTGCAACAATGATGGAGCACGTTGGAGATATTTCAGCTATCTCAGCTACAACAGGCAAGAACTTCATCGAAGATCCAGGTCTTCACAGAACACTCTTCGGAGACGGTCTTGCTACAGCATTTGCTGGACTCTTTGGTGGTCCTGCAAACACAACATATGGTGAGAACACAGGTGTTCTTGAGCTTTCAAAGGTTTATGATCCTAAGGTAGTAGAGATCGCAGCTGTATATGCAATCGTAGTAAGCTTCATTCCTAAGGTTGCCGATGTTATCGGAACAATGCCAACAGCTATCATCGGCGGTATCAGTTTTGTGCTTTATGGAATGATCTCAGCTATCGGTGTTAGAAACGTAGTTGAGAACAAGGTAGACTTCACAAAGTCAAGAAACCTCATTGTTGCAGCTGTAATCCTTGTTTCAGGTCTTGGCTTCTCAGACGGTATCACATTTACAATCGGAAGCACACCTGTAACTCTTACATCACTTGCTATTGCAGCTCTTCTTGGTATCGTCCTCAACGCAGTTCTTCCAGGAAATGACTACAACTTCGGTGAGAACCACAAGGGTGACATCAACAGAGGCGTAAGCTTCAACAACCACGAGGCAGTTTGATTGCTTCTATATAATAAGCTAAAAGAAATAAGGCAGTTCCTAGGGGTGACTTAGGAACTGCTTTTTTTTACGAGCTTATTTTACGTGATTGGGGAAATGGCTGTAGTTTTTTTGCAGAGTATCAGGTTTATACCAATACCGTTTGCGTGTAGTATGGTTTTTATAGTACAATATTACAGAATTTTTAACAAAGAGGTGGAAATATGAAAAAGTTTGGTAAAATCTTGTGCGTTCTGCTTGCAGTTACATGCCTTGCAGGATGCGGATCAAGCTCATCAAAAGAGCCAGTAGCACCTGATACAGAATTTCAGGGCGGAAGAAATTCCAATGTAGAAGAAACTAAGGAAGAAGTTAGTGTAGAAGAGACTACAGAAGACGTTACTACAGAGGTGACTTCAGAAGAAGTAGCAGAAGATACACAGTCTGAAGATGGCCTTTCATTAGAAAGTGATGGAACAAGCACTGTTAACAGCACAACTATTGATGGCACAGCTTATTATCTTACAGATGGAGCAATGAAAGCTCTTGGTAGTCTTGAGACAGATTATCACAAGATCAAATGGGGAGTTGTTTATTCTCCTGATGGAATGGATGGCTTTGTAATCTCTATCGCTCCTTACATGGATGGCGATACAGTTCGTCTCCTTATTGCTTTCACAAACCTTTATAATGAAGAGGTCTTCGTAAATGCCAGAGGAGATGCTCTGGACGCAAATGGAAACAAGATCGGTAGTGTAAGTGGCTATGAGCTTACAATTGGTTCAGGTAACTCAGTTCTTTACGATGTTGAGTGTAAGGGAACTCCTACAGGTGAGATCCACTGGGATACCATCGAGGTAAAAGAGGCAAGAAGAGAGTATGTGCCTTGGGAAGGCGATTGGCAAATTGGAACAGATGCAAGCGGTAACTATGCTGTTCAGTGGAGCCTTGCAGGTGAAAAAAACATGGAATTAGGTTTTGTAAGGCTTATTGCTGTAGATGCTAACGGATATATCTGTGGATGTGCCCAGGGATATGGTGGAGATCCAGGAACAAGCTTTACAGGAACAGAATACTTCTATTCAGGAATAAGCGGAACTCCTGCAGATCTTGCAATGTTCGCTAATCCATTCTTTAAAGAGTGATCTTTATTTTATGTAAGAATTTAGGTATCAGGATTTTGGTAAAAAGATTTATCGAAATCCTGATATTTTTTTGTAAAAACATGTTGATTATTGATTTTACATATGCTATGATGTTAAATGGTCTTTTTAGGAAAAGGGGTAATTATGCCCTTTTTCAGGCATTATTCTGTTACCATGCAGGAAAGGAGTAACAATGAAAGTAAGGTCTTCTGTTAAGCCGATGTGCGAAAAGTGCAAGGTTATTAAGAGAAAGGGCGTTATCAGAGTTATCTGTGACAACCCTAAGCACAAGCAGAGACAGGGATAATCCGAGCCGTTTA
>JAEEGL017252717.1_pt1 | contig 11059 bp, 7 predicted proteins | sample 9134231 | NCBI WGS metagenome assembly JAEEGL01 (sample SAMN16246548, study PRJNA631951) | gut metagenome | biome: gut microbiome; feature: rumen; material: fiber-attached | host: Bos | place: Iran: Karaj | collected 2018-10
ATTCAGATAAAGATCGTCCTTAAAGAGTTCATCAAACTGTATCCCCAGCATCCTGCCCTTGGCGAGGAGCGCTCCGTGCTGCTTGATGATGGTAAAGAGCTGCGGTATCTTCTTTGCATCCGGCACCACCACAGCCTCACCGAAGAGGGCACCGCACTTGGTGCCGCCTATATAAAAGACATCGCAGAGTTCTGCAAGATCTTTCAGTGTCACATCATTTCCGGGGCAGGCAAGAGCATAGGCAAGCCTTGCTCCGTCCACATAGAGCAATATAGCGTAGTCATCGCACACTTTCCTGAATTTTTTCAGTTCATCAAGTGTATAAAGCGTTCCGTATTCGGTGGGATGAGACAGATAGACCATCCCCGGCATCACCATATGATCATGACTTGCATCACTGTAGAAATCTTTCAGGTATTTCCTTAAACTATCAGCAGATATCTTCCCGCATTGCTGCGGCATCGCGAGAACCTTATGGCCTCCCGCTTCGATCGCTCCCGCTTCATGGACGCTGATATGGCCTGTTTCCGGGGCGATCACTCCCTGATAGGAACTGAGCAGGGCATCGATCATGACCGCATTGGTCTGTGTTCCCCCCACAAGAAATTCCACCGCAGCATTCCTACAGCCGCAGGCCTCACGTATCCGCCTCCTGGCAGATTCCGAAATCTCATCGAGACCATAGCCCGGGGTGGCCATCATATTTGTTTCCACCATCCTGTTAATGATATTGGGATGGGCACCCCTTGTATAATCACTTGCATAATTGAGTTTAGACATATCAGGGTATCTCAATCGTCTTTCTTCTTCGCCCTCTTCTCAGTCCGTAAGAAGGTGTCCTCGTTGATGCTGAGGATTATTTCCTTATCCACATAGTTGTCAGCTGTAGAAGCATGGCTTACAGGCTTCATACTCTTATAACAGAACCAGGCAACGATTGCCGTTACGATTATCGCACAAATAAAAGGCATCATAATATTTTTTCACTCCCTTTCACTTAACCAATAAGACCCGAGATAACGAAAAATAAGATCCAGCTTATAATAAAAGTTGCAACCGATATCAGCGTAAGCTTGCCCTTGCTCACAGGCAGGTCACCGATAAACTTTCCCGTCTGGCCGTTCATAGCGAATGTCCACGTCTTTCCGTTCCAGTTGGTGGTAAGGAGCCATACGGGAAGAAGGGCATACGCCGTGGAATTAAACTTGACATCTATTTTTTCACTATGGGTATTGAAACCGTCATGTTTGATGGTTCCATGCATTTTACTCTTTACGGAACCCTCAACACGCTTCTTTGCCCTGTCCAGATCATCCTTTAATTCCACATCGAATTTTTCCGCCATAAAACCGGGAAGGTATGCCGTGGTGAATTCCTCAAGCTTGTCAAACTGGTAAGGCTCTATGGAATCCATAAGATCATCCGCCATCCTTACGGAAGCATCGGTAGGTACGTTGGTGAAACCTATGCGTCCCTTTCTCAGTGACTTGTAATACTTTGTAATGGTGTAATTCCCTTCATCGTGCCGGTCGTAGGACTCATATTCTCCCTCCGCATCGGCTGTACCGTTAAAGAGCCAGAATGGAACATATACTCCCTGTATCTCCTCGACCTTGGATGAATCCTTGAAATCCTTGGGAAGCAGGAATTTGCCTTCGTAATAATTCTTGTATTTTTCAACTGCCTGCTTTTTCGTAAAGGCAAAGGGAAGCACATAATCCGGACGCAGAGCCCCGGTGAACTGTACCGGCGCCACAGTCTGGTTTCCGCAATATGGACAGCGCATAACAGCGGTATTCGCATCGGTGATAAGCTCTGCACCGCAGGAGGAACAGTTATATCCCCGCATGGAGTCCTCTTCCTCTCCCCAGCCTTTTCCTTCTTCCTTTTCTCCGATCTTCTTTTCCTTTTCAGCAAAATGCTTTTCCACCTCTTCCTTTGTGAAGAGGGAATCACAGTATTCGCACTGGAGTTTTCCCTTTGTGGGATTAAAAACCATTGAGCCGCCGCATTCGGGACAGCTGAAAGACATTAATGAATGATCTGCCATTTCTTTCTCCTAAATCAAAAGACATTTTTTTAACTGCACTGACAGTATACCATAAAATCTAAAGAATAGTCCCCCCTCCCACAACAATTTCGCCATCATACATCACAACCGCCTGACCAGGGGTTATGGCCCTGTGGGGCTCATCAAAGACAAGCCTGATCCTGTCTTCCTTTTCGGGATATACCGCAGCCGGCTGTTCTTTCTGGCTGTATCTTGTACGGGCTTTCACCCGGATCGCTTCCTTTAAGGCGGGAATGGATATCCAGTTAACGTTCCCCGCATAAAGCGTCTTCGAATAAAGATCCTCTTCCGCCCCCACAAACACCAGATTTTTCTCCATATCCTTTTTGGTGACATACAGGGGTTCCGGAGCGGAGATCCCGAGTCCCTTACGCTGTCCGCGGGTGTAACGGACAGCCCCGTGATGGCGCCCCAGGATATTACCTTCCTTATCAACTATATCCCCGTCAGGGTAGGATCTTCCCGTATACCTCTCCATAAAGGAAGCATAATCCCCGTCAGGCACAAAACATATATCCTGGCTGTCGTGCTTCGCTGCGTTTACAAAGCCTTGCTCCTCCGCTATCTCCCGGGTCCTCTCCTTACTTATCTCCCCAAGGGGAAAGAGGGTATGGGCAAGCTGTTCCTGGGTCATTCCGTAGAGCACATAACTCTGGTCCTTTTCCGCTACCGCGGCCTTTTTCAGGATAAAGCGCCCCGTATCATCATTTTTTTCTATCCGTGCATAGTGTCCGGTCACAACATAGTCAAAGCCCTTTTCCCTGGCATACCTTAACAGCAGACCGAATTTCAGGAACGAATTACAGTCTATGCAGGGATTCGGTACTTCCCCTTCTTCATAGGTCCTGATGAATTTTTCAATGACCAGGGATTTAAATTCTTCTGAAAGATCCAGGATCTCAAAGGGCATATCAAGCCTGTATGCTATCTCTGAAGCATCATCCATATCCTTGTCAGAGCAGCAGCTTTTTTCTGAAGCTTCCTTTTCATTTCCCCTGAAAAGACGCATGGTGACACCGGTGCATTCAAACCCCTTTTCCTTCATAAGGAAGGCCGCCACCGAACTGTCAACACCTCCGCTCATGGCTATAAGTGCTCTTTTTTTCATTTAAAATCTCCTGTCAAAGCGCATTTTAATAACAAAATTTCGTTTACTATAATGAGTTTTATTTCTACCTAATATATGCTATTCTAGTAATACTCGTCAAAAAAAGTTACTGTTCAGCGGCTTATCAACCCGCTAAATAACAACAAAGCAGGGACTGTATAAGCGTATGGCTAGAGAATTAATGAACTGGAATATGGACTACGGACTGGCATCCCTTTTCGTGCTGGCTGTTCTCCTTATATATAATATCATAAAGCGTGAACTCCCCTTATGGAAGAATTTTATCTTTAATGTTCTTCTGGTCACCATTACCATATCAGACATACTGGATGTCCTTTCCACTTATGCCGAGAAACATCCCGGAACCCTTTCCCCTGAGGCAGCCTATGTCGTGGTACTGCTATTTCATTCAGCTATTTTGATGGTTCCCGTGTATTTCTGTAATATGGTCATCTGTCTTACCGGAAGGCTGGGACTCGCCAAAAAGAACAGGCGCATAAGTACTGTTTTATTTCTGGCTGCGGTCCAGCTTTTGATCCTTACCAATCCTATTACCGGACTGGTTTTCTCCTACGATATCTATAACGGTTACCACGCCAGACCCGGTTTTGTATTTACCTTTATATTCGGAGTATCCATTCTCCTTTACAGCTGCTTCTACATAGGCAGATACAAGATGGAAACACGGCTTGTACAGAGGGTATCCGTTTATATCTTTACCATTATCACATTTATTTCCATCTTTTCACAGGCCTTTCTGTTCCCGGGGCTTCCCATCATCTGTTTTGGTTTCACCATTTCTGTTCTTATCATGTATATTGCTTTACAAAATGATGGTTCCTTCATTGACCAGCGCACCGGTCTCTTTTCAAAAGAGGGTTTTGATACCTTGCAGAAGGAGCTTTTCCGGGAAAGGAAAAAGAGTTCTTTTTTCTGTTTTACCTTTGCAAACTATGATGTACTGAAGGCCACCTACGGAGATGAGATCATGCTTCCCTGTCTCAGGAACATGGCCTCTTTTGTACAGCGCGAAGTCTGCTCTAAAGATGTGATCCCCTTCTATGTGCATAACGGCCGCTTCCTTCTTATGAAGACCGGATACTATGATTTCTCGGGGGAAAAGATAAAGATCGATGAGCGCTTCCGTCATCCCTGGGAATTCTCCGATGCCAGTTTCCAGTTTTCTCCGGCCTATGCCTATATCTCATCAGAGCTTAAAATGTCCCGGATGCTGGAGGTCCACACGCTTATCAGCAAGGCTCTTACAGAGGCATTTAAGAATGGTGCTTTCTCCTTTATTGCAATCGACCAGGATATACTGATGGAGACAAGACATGAGATACAGATACGGCAGGCTCTGGATAAAGCCATTGAAGAGGACAGTCTTGAGGTCTGGCTCCAGCCGATCTACAGCATCAGGGCAAACCGCATTACATCTGCGGAAGCTCTGGTCCGGATAAATGATGACGATCTGGGTCTCATATATCCGGATGAATTCATACATACCGCCGAGATGAACGGCAGCATAATGAAGCTCGGGCGCCAGGTATACAGGAAGGTCTGTGAATTCATAGCAACCCATGACATCAGAAAATACGGAGTTGAATATATAGAGATCAACCTGTCTCCCGTACAGTGCCTGAATGAGCATCTTGCGGATGAGCTTATCGCCATAAGGAAGACCTACGGCATCAGTTCCCGGCTTATCAATCTGGAGATCACCGAAACAGCGGCATCTGATTCACACATTATGGTAGAGAATATGTTGAAACTGTCACGGGACGGTTTCTCTTTCTCCCTTGATGATTACGGCACAGGTTATTCCAACCTTATAAATATGCTTTCCCTTCCATTGGATATGATAAAGATCGATAAATCCATCGTATGGTCTTATTTTGACCAGACTTTCGCCCTGGCTGCCGGAGGAGAGAATTATGTCCCTGCTCCTTTCGAGGGTAGACCGGACAACAACATCCTGGAGGATCTGATACCCATGTTCCAGGCCCGGGGATTAAAGGTGGTCTGTGAGGGTGTTGAGACATCTGAAATGGCCAGGGTCATTCAGGATCTGGGCTGCGATTATATGCAGGGATTCTACTTCTCAAAGCCCGTCCACGAAAGGGAATTCATGAAATTCATTAAATCAAGGAATAAATAAAAAAGGAGAGTATACACATGTCAAATGAGGAAAGAAAGACCGTTATTGGATCGGAGCCCATAACGGACGCATCGGTGCTTTCCGCGCCTGAGGTATTTGCTCTGGGGGTCCAGCATCTGTTCGCCATGTTCGGTGCCACTGTACTGGTTCCCGTTATCACCGGACTTCCGGTTTCCACCACTCTGCTCTTTGCCGGTCTCGGCACCTTTATCTTCCACATCATTTCAAAAGGAAAGGTTCCCGCATTTTTAGGTTCATCATTCGCATTTCTGGCAGGATATGCAGCCATAGCTCCTAACGGCGAAAAGGAACTTCTCCCCTATGCCTGCTTTGGTGTGGCAGTGGCCGGTCTTCTGTATCTTGTTCTCGCTGCACTGTTTAAGGCCTTCGGAACCAACCGGGTGATGAAATACTTCCCTCCTGTTGTTACCGGTCCCATCATTATTGCCATCGGTCTTAATTTAAGCCAGTCCGCAATAAATAACTGTTCAACCCATTGGTGGGTGGCGCTCGTCGCCATTGCAATAATAGTGTCATGCAATATCTGGGGAAAAGGTCTTATTAAGATAATCCCCATTATATGCGGCGTTGCAGGTTCATATCTGGCTGCTGCCATAGCCGGGATCATCGATTTTACCCCTGTTATCGAAGCACCCTGGATAGGTCTTCCTGTAGCCTGGGATCGTACGGTATTTTCAATATTTACAGGTGGAAATACCGATTCCGCATTACTTATCACTTCGGTATTTACAATAGTTCCCATCGCCTTTGCCACCATGATGGAGCATATCGGTGATATTTCCGCGATCTCCTCAACCGTAGGACAGAATTACATAAAGGATCCCGGACTCCACCGCACACTTACAGGTGACGGTCTGGCCACCACCTTTGCTTCACTTTTCGGCGCTCCGGCCAATACCACATACGGAGAGAATACAGGTGTCCTTACCATTACAGAAGTCTATGATCCAAAAGTAATCCGCCTCGCAGCGATAATGGCCATCGTGCTTTCCTTCTGTCCGAAATTCGCTGCCATTATCGAAGTAATGCCCGCTGCAACTATGGGAGGCATTTCCCTTGTGCTTTACGGCATGATAAGTGCAGTAGGTGTACGTAACATTGTTGAAACAAAAGTCGACTTCAGTAAAAGCCGCAATGTCATCATCGCGGCTCTTATCATGGTTCTCTCTATTGGTATCAATTATTCCGACGCCGGTTCCATTAACTTCGAGATCGGCGGAATGAACATCGCCTTTACGGGTCTTGCCATCGGCTCTTTCGTCGGGATAGTGCTCAATGCCATCCTGCCCGGAAAGGACTATAATTTCGAAAATGACGAACCGAACTCCACCGGAGTGGAGTTCGAGATCGTTCAGGGAAAATCCTTAAGTGAGTGATCAGGCGAAGGGATTCTCATCCTCGTATCTCACGCCTTCGGGATGATTATATCCTATTTCCTCAGGAGCTACCCCTATGTATTTTAATGCGTCATAAAGGCTCTTTCCGTAATGCCCGAACATAACTGCCCCATGGTGAGGGAAGTTCTTTCCGATCAGTTCATATCTGTAGAATCTGCCCATTTCCTTTATGGCGAATACACCGATGCCGCCAAAGGACTGGGTGGCAACGGGAAGGACCTCACCCTCGGCCGCATAGGCACGGAGAACGTTGTCCGCAGTTGACTGCAGCCTGTAGAAGGTGATATCTCCGGGATTGATGTCTCCCTCAATGGTTCCTTCACACCATTCAGCAGGATGTGTATTTGCCATGATCTTCTGGTAATCAAGGTGTGCTCCGTGGATCTTTGATGAGCAGGTATTTCCGCAGTGGAAGCCCATGAAAGTATCGGTGTGCTTGTAATCGAACTTGCCCCTGATGCTCTCTTCATACATATCCTTGGGAACAGAGTTATTGATGTCAAGAAGGGTTACAGGCTCACCTGTTATGCAGAGACCTATGTACTCCGAAAGTGTTCCGTAAATATCAACCTCACAGGAAACAGGTATTCCTCTTCCGGTTAAGCGGCTGTTCACGTAGCAGGGCACAAAACGGAACATATCCTGGAATGCAGGCCAGCACTTTGTAGTAAGCGCCACATACTTTCTGTATCCCTTATGCTCCTCAACCCAGTCTAGAAGAGTGAGCTCATACTGGGCAAGCTTCGGAAGCATCTTGTTGTCTCCCAGCTCTTTTGTCATATCGGCAACAACATCCGGGATCCTCTTATCACCCTCGTGCTTCTGATAGGACTCGAAAAGATCCAGTTCGGACTCTTCCTCTATCTCTATCCCAAGATTATAAAGCTGCTTTATGGGCGCATTGCAGGCAAGGAAGTTCGCAGGTCTCGGACCAAAGGATATTATCTTAAGTTCTGAAAGACCTACAACCACTCTTGCTATGGGCAGAAACTCATGTATCATATCCGCACAGTCCTCAGCATCTCCCACAGGATATTCGGGGATCCACGCCTTGGTGTTGCGGAGAGCCAGGTTATAGCTTGCATTCAGCATACCGCAGAAGGCGTCTCCTCTGCCTGTGATACCCAGGGTTCCCTTGGATTCCTCAGCTGCTGCGCAGAACATCTTCGGTCCGTCAAAATGCTTCGCAAGAAGTGTTTCAGAAATCTCGGGTCCGAAATTACCGAGGTAAACACAGAGCGCATTACACTCATTCTTCTTTATGTCCGCCAGGGCGTCAACCATATCGGTCTCGCTCTCAACGATCGTTATGGGGCACTCATAGATATTGTCGGCACTATACTTCTTTTTGTATGCCTCCACCAGAGCCTTTCTCCTGTTTACCGCAAGGGGTGCAGGGAAGCAGTCCCTGGAAACGGCAACAATACCTACTTTGATCTTTGGGATGTTGTTCATATATCTGTTTTCCTCCTTTAAATAGATCCCTTGTTTTCACCGGGATTAAAAATCATTACACGATCTTCGGAAATACGGGCTTAAGCGCAGGATAAAGTGTCTTAAACTGCTGGTATTTCTCTTCATACTTCTTAACAAGCTCCGGTTCGGGCTCGATAACTTCCTTAACCTTTACTATTGCCTTAGCCGCATCTTCCACGGTCTTGTATTCTCCGCAGGCCACCATGGCAAGCATCGCGCCGCCCATGCCGGGTCCCTCTTCAGATACAGGCACATCAACGGTGATATTCAGGATATTGGCTATCATCCTCCGCTCGATGGGGCTCTTCCCGCCGCCGCCGCAGATCTTGGTGCGTTCCGGCTTAACACCTATGGACTTTGCCACCTCGTACATATCCCTTGTGGCAAAAGCCATGCCCTCCATAACTGCCTGCATTATGTCATATCTGGTAGTATCAAGGGTAATACCCGTAAGTGTACCTCTGGCATTGGGATCATTCCAGGGGCTCCTCTCTCCCATGAGATAAGGCAGGAAGAATACATGGTTCTCTCCGAGATTCTTATTCATTCCGCCTTCTTCAGCTGCATAATCCTTAGTCTTAAGGATATCTTCCATCCACCATTTCTTCGTGCTGGCAGCTGAAAGCATACATCCCATAAGATGGAAGGATCCGTCAGCATGGTCAAAGGAATGAAGTGCATTATTGGGGTCAACTCCGAATTTCTTTGATGAAATGAATATCGTGCCGCTGGTTCCGAGAGAGATATTGCACATACCGTCTCCCACGGTACCTGTTCCCACTGCTGCCGCCGCGTTGTCACCGGCACCTGCAGCTATTACCACATCCGGAGATAATCCGGTCTCTGAAGCGATCTCCTGCTTTAATGTACCGACCTTCTCATAGCTCTCAAAGAGTTTCGGAAGCTGATCCTCTGTGATCCCGCAGATCTTCAGCATCTCGGGAGACCACTTTCTGTTCTTTACATCAAGAAGAAGCATTCCCGATGCATCGGAATAATCCGTGCAGAAGGTTCCGGACAGTTTGTATGCCAGATAATCCTTGGGAAGCATGATCTTCTTTATCTTCTTAAAATTATCCGGCTCGTTTTTCTGCATCCAGAGGATCTTTGGAGCAGTAAAACCTGCAAATGCAATATTTGCAGTATATTCGGAAAGCTTGTCCTTTCCGATCTCATTGTTCAGATAGTCTACCTCGGCTGTAGTGCGGTTGTCATTCCAGAGGATAGCGGGACGTATCACATTATCATTCTCATCCAGCGCCACCAGTCCGTGCATCTGTCCGCCGAAGCTTATTCCCTTTACATCAGCCTTATTGATACCTTCAGTGATCTCCTTTAAAGCCTCCATGGTCTTGTCGAACCACTCCTCAGGTGCCTGCTCGGACCACCCGGGATTCGGGAACATGAGAGGATAATCCTTAGATACAGTCTTTTTGATATCACCCTTCTCATCTGTAAGCAAAAGCTTTACCGACGAAGTCCCCAGATCAATTCCAATATAAAGCATACATACCTCCTCTGATAACTAAATTTTCTGATTTATTTATAATACCCCGGCAGGGATATTGCTTACGCAATGCTGCGCAACAAAGCGACTTCTCACCAGTATTGCTCCTTTTTGCCGCCGTAATAATCAGACCGGCAATGCAATAATGCTCTGAAAATCTGAAATAGCGAGTCTGTGTGTTGCACAAAATATCTCCGGGGTGTTCTGCGCTACTCGTCACTCAAAACTACCAAAAATATACCTGTTTTTGGTAGTGTATGCACCGTTCTTTGGTGCATTATGTGACGTAAGCAAGCGCAGCCAAGCGGAAGCGTCCCCGGGATATTTTAGTGCGACATACTGACTCGCATGTAAATCATTATTATTTAGTGCTGTTCTTTTTATCAGCCAGAATGTCGAATACAACGGCGGCAAGAAGAACCACGCCCTTTACGACCTTCTGCCAGTTGGCATCAACGCCCATAAGCGACATGCCCAGGTTGATAACACCTATAAGAGTTGCACCGATGACCATGCCGAAGATGTTTCCGGCACCACCGTATGCAGACACACCACCTACAACGCAGGCTGCAATGGCATCCATCTCATAGTAGACACCTGCCTGTGAATTGGCTGCCTGGAATCTTGACGTTACGATGAAAGTGGTTATCGCCGTAAGTACAGCCATGTTGAGGTAGGCTATGAACATTATCTTCCTTGTGTCCACACCGGAAAGCCTTGTAGCCTCAGCGTTACCTCCGATGGTATAGAAGTATCTGCCCAGAGTAGTCCTTGATGTAATAAAGTTATATATGAGCACTATGATAGTAACCCAGATAAGGACTGTGGGGATACCGCCTGCCATGGCAAGCTTATATGCAAAGAGCATTATCGCTGCCGAAGCAAGAACACACTTTATCAGCATTGAACTCATGGACTCAGCGTCATAACCCTTTTTAAGCTTGTTCGCTCTGCCCATAAAGGATGTGATGATAACTATAGCACAGGCAATGATACCTACTGCCATGCAGACCATATTTATCTGATTTACCGGAGAGGATAATACCTTGCCGGAAAAGATCCCAAGGTAATCCTTCTTAGCTGCAAGGGAGAGACTTCCTGTTGTACTGTTGGCACTTAAAAGTGCTGTTCCCCAGCCTCTGAATGCCAGATAACCTGCAAGGGTTGCGATCCAGGGCGGAATATCCACATATGCTATAAGGAAGCCCAGAACACATCCATAAACAACTCCCACCAGAAGCATCACGAGTATCGATACTCCCGGGCTCATCTGCTTAACGGTCATCAATATTCCGCCTACGGAACCAAGGAAACAAACAAA
>JAEEGL010561058.1_pt1 | contig 11058 bp, 26 predicted proteins | sample 9134231 | NCBI WGS metagenome assembly JAEEGL01 (sample SAMN16246548, study PRJNA631951) | gut metagenome | biome: gut microbiome; feature: rumen; material: fiber-attached | host: Bos | place: Iran: Karaj | collected 2018-10
GAAAGCATATGATGAAGTTTGTGCTGAGAGAGATATGTTGAAAGATAAAATTCTTTCTATTAAGAAATTAGCTAATATACATTATGGTTTAACAGAGAAAATAGATGTAATTTCTCCAGAATCATATGAAGCTGCTTGTAAAGAACGTGATAGATTAAAAGAAGAAAATAAAACTTTATATAGACTCTGTAATCAATTACTTGCAGAACAAAGGGGAGATTATAATGATGGTTTACCTAAAGTTGAAGGTGAGTTTATTACAGAAGATGATGTTTTTTAAGGAGTTAAAAGAATGATGTATAAACCGCCGTATCAATTCAAGAATTGGCAAGAGTTCTGTAAGAAAACAGATAAGATAATTGAAGAAGCCAACAAGTTACAAAAGTATGTGAAGTTTGAACATATTAACAAAAAGACTATTGATTATCCTTCATGTACTTATGTGTTACAAATTAAATATAATAATAAAGAAACTTATACGGTTATAGCAAATAGTCAGTATCAATACGACCCGATGTCCGATATTGAATTCTTAGTTGCTTGGATAAAGTTTGTTTTATCACGTTTCCCTGATTTTTCAGAGTTTGGTTAAAGTCATGATATTTATGTAATAAATGTCTAGTTTGGAGGTTAATATGAAACAATATAAAGTATTTTTATCTCCTACAGAAAGTGTATATATTGTTGCTGAAAATGCGGAATATTATACAATCAAAGAAAATCCTGGAGTAACATTATTAGTGTTTACAATTGATAAAAAGATAGTTGCTTCATTTAACATTGCTAATATTCTTGGAGACCAAATAATGGAAGATATTAGTGTTAAAGCCATCATTAATAAAGGAGTGTAGTGTATGATTAAAGCGTATTGTGATAAATGTGAGAAAGAAATAGACAAGAACCTAAATACTGAATATTCTGTTGATATAGATGTAAAAACTACTGGTTGGGCGGGTAATCGTAATGTAACTTACTATAGTAGAGATTACGATTCATCAAATACAACAAGAAAGTTTTTCTTATGTGGTGAATGTTTGAATAAATTTAATAATATGGTTCGTGATTTTATATACCCACAACAGAAAGGAGAAATAAAGGAATGACAAGACATTTTTGTGATATGTGTGGAAAAGATTGTGGTACGTTTTATAAAGATATGACCGTTATTCGTATAGAACCATATGAACCATTAAGGAATGCTGATGGTCGATATGATGTTTGCGAAGAGTGTGCTGAAAAGGTAAACAATTTTATAAAGAGAAAGGGGTTCGAAGGATAATGTTTGATACTTTAAAAGAATATACAATTTTCTTTAAGAATGGCAATATTATGAAAATAAATGCATATAATTTTAATTGGTTTGATGACAGCATTGATTTTTATCTTACAAAAGAAGATTATGAAAATGAAGTTGATCCTTGTGCAACATTCATGCCAGAATATATCTATGGTATATCAGATTCTCAAATTATAGAATATGATAAAAATACATTATTTCCTGTAGAAGCTATTGTTATTACTAAAGAGGAGAAGAATAAGCTATGACAGAAAAAGAAGTTAGAAAAGCAGAAGAGTTAATCAAATCTAAAGAGACACTTGATAGACTTTGGTTTATAATAGGTAAACCTTATCCTGCAATTTTTAAAAACAGAAGAATATTCTTTGGAGCAAATTATCGGGAAATTAGTTTTGCAAGTTTTGACGAGACTACAAGAGAAGAACTTAAAAAAGCTATTAGAGATGTTATTAGCAAACGTACTAAAGAAATAGACAACGAATTGGAGAGTATGTAAATGAGTCCTTTTGCAATTGGAGTTATAATATACTTTATTATAGCATTTGTGGCAACTATCATTGGAAAGATATTTTCTAAAAACTTTAATACTGGAGAAATAACTAATTTAGCATTATTATGGCCCATTGTAATATTTATGCTAATAGTGATTGGTATATCATGGTTATGGGATCGTATTACTGATGCTATTGTTGGTTTATTTAAAAAGGAGTAAGGTATGCCAAAAGTCGAGTTACTACCACACCAGGAAGAAGCTCTTAATAAAATGCATAATGGTTGTATATTATGTGGAGGAGTTGGTTCTGGTAAGTCAATTACATCAATTGCATATTATTTTATAAAAGCTGGTGGTAAACTTAAACCTTTTACTCCACCAGAAACAATGAAACCTCTTTACATCATAACTACAGCTAGAAAACGTGATACTTTCGAATGGGATGATGAGTTAAGACGTTACGGTTTAGTCAGAGGTGAAAATACTGGTTTATACTGTTCTAATGTTTACATTGATTCATGGAATAACATTAAGAATTACGAGAATGTAAAAGATTCTTATTTTATTTTTGATGAACAACGATTAGTAGGAACTGGTGTTTGGGTAAAGACGTTTCTTAAGATGGTAAAGTCTAATGAATGGATTCTGTTATCTGCAACACCTGGAGATACATGGTTGGATTATGCTCCTGTGTTTATTGCAAATGGTTTCTATAGAAACTTTACCGAATTCAGATATGAACACGTAGTGTATGCACCTTTTCTTTCTTTTAGACGTGTTGACCGATATGTAAATGTTAAACGTCTTGAAAGATTAAGAGATAGAATACTTGTAGATATGCCTTTTGAAAGAAAGACTGAGCAACATCATATAGATATTGTTGTTGAGTATGATAAAGATGCATATTCACATATAATGAAAACAAGATTTAATCCTGAAACATTAGAACCAATAAAGAATGCTTCTGAGTTGTGTTCATTGTTAAGGAAAATATGTAATTCATCACCTGCAAAGATTAATGCTCTCTTAGATATTTACGATCAAAGACCTAGAGTTATAGTCTTTTATAATTATGATTATGAGTTAGATATACTTAAGGATTTGTGTGAGCAATGTGATTTTACATATGCTGAATGGAATGGACATAAGCATCAACCAATTCCTGAAACAACTAATTGGATGTATCTGGTTCAATATACAGCTGGAGCAGAAGGATGGAATTGCATAAAGACTGATACAATTGTGTTCTATAGTCAGAATTATTCATTTAAGATTATGACACAATCTGCCGGTCGAATTGACAGAATGAATACTACATATACAGATTTGTATTATTATCATATAAAGACAAGAAGTCCTATAGATAAGGGTATTGATAGAGCTATTAGTAATAAGAAGAAATTCAATGAAAGTAAGTTCTATAATAAAGTTACTCCGCCTAAGGACGAGATTATTACACTGAGGATGTGAAATTATGACAATAGAAGAAAAGCTTAAAATACTCGAAACAAGGTACGATGTTATTTTGTTTCCTTATCAGCAACGAATGCTTTTAAATTGGTTAAACATGACTGATGAAGAAAGAGATGAAGATGTTATCAATAAGGTCAGAAATTTTTATGCCTGTAGAAGACCTATTTCTTTGAGAGATTATTGGCCTGTTAGTTTATATAGCAATAGTTATTACGGAACTACTGGAATTACTAATAGTAATGCTAATGCAGAAGCAATAAAGATAAATCAGAAAAGGCATGCTAAAGGTCTTAAATGGAGTGTAGAAATAAAATAGTGGTTTACTTTTCCAAATTAAACGGATGCAGTGAGGTAAGTCCCTGGGCTACTGAGTGAAAGATACACAATACTAGTTACCTGTATTAATTAACAAGAGGCAAGACAAACTTTATCAAAACCTGTCAAGCAGCATCCAGTGACTGCAGGAAAAGTTGTTATATGGTTAAAGAGGTTTCCTTTGTTCATTTCCTTGTCCAAAATAAAGATATCCTACAATGGAAATGTTCGTTTATAGAAAGGAGTGTAGTGTATGAGTTGGAATAAAATATATTCAGATTCTGGCTTTTATTTGGATAGTGATTCTGGAAAGATAGGATATAAAAATGGTACTGATGAAGTAATGGAATTTGTTGCTCCTACTGCTACTGAACTTGCAACTAAAGAAGAAACTATTATCGAAACTATGAATAGTATGCGTGATGTATATATTTTATTAGGTAAGTTAATGGATAATAAAATACAACTGATTAATATTGAAATTGAAAATTTCTCTTTTAATGCTGAACCTTGTATAAACGTCAAATATCGTAAAACACAATCATGTAATTTAGGGTTAGTCTATAATAGTGGTAATGTAGATATTTGTTCTCATGACGATACTCTTGACTATCTCAAAAGAGAAATAGATAGACAATTGATAGAAGAACTAGAACGTGCAAAGGTAAAAGAAGAACCTAAGGAAGAAACAGTATTAGAGTTTAAGGAGATTAGTTGGTAAGGAGGAAGAGAATGAGTCTAGAAGCTGATTATATACCTAATATAGATATTAAACCTGACTTTGAAGGATGGATTGTTAGGTATAATGCTAAAAGTAATAAAGATGGTCTTGTTATATCAAAAGGAGCATTTGATGAGCAAAAAGGTAAAAAGATTCCTATTATTGTAAAGGTTGCTTATGATAATCTTGTAAATATAGGAGATTGTGTTACTGAATATTTTGAAAACGGTATTTATGGTAAATGTTACATTAAAGAAGATCAGAAGGTTGCTCAAGATATTTTGGACAAAGTTGAAAGAGGTATATTAACTCATTTTAACATAAGAACTGATAATGATGCTGATGGCACTATCTTTGCTTATGGCGGTATTATGGTATCCGGTGAAATAAAGTCTATAGATATTGTTGATTTACCTAATACTTTTAATACTGATACTGCTATTAGTTTTATTCATAAAAAAGTTTCTAAAGATTATGAAATAAGTGATGATGAAGAAACTGAAAAAGCTTTAGATGAACATTTTGAAGAGAAAAAGTCGTCAACATATAAGAAAATAACTTTAACAAAGGATGACATTAAGGATCCACACGATTTTCATGCATTACCTTGGACAGTTGATGTATTAGGAACTAGATATAATATTAAATCTGTTGATAGAAATACTGATGACAAACGTCTTGAAGGAGCTAATGCGTATTGTGATTATTATGCTAAAGAGATTGTTGCTATTAAGTATGAAGAAACAGAAGAATCATTTAAAGATATTCATGCATTTAACAGGAAGACTTTAAGACATGAAATAGTTCATGCATTCTTAGCAGAATCTGGTTTACGTAGATCGTGTTCTTGGGCAGAGAATGAAGAAGTTGTCGATTGGATAGCTATACAGTTTCCTAAGATGTTAAAAGCTTTTAAAGAAGCTAATGCTCTTAATAGTGAGGATTTTAAATGAAGAAACGATTGAAGTTATTGACCAATGATGAAAAATATGCAATATGTAATAAATACATGAAAGATAAAAATGGAGAATATAGTAGTCTTACTTGTAGAGGATTAGAATGTCCTCTTAGTTTACAAATTGGTAAAGAATTATTTTGTTTTAAAGATATAGATTATCTCGAAGAGAAGATAAAAGAGTATTGGAATAAAGAGGTTGATATAGATGGGTAAAATATATACATGTATTAAGGAATTAAACTTTGGTATACCCGATGAAATCATTAAACCTGGTGTTAAGTTCGTGGTAGTAAGACAAGATAAAAATAGGTATTTTATAGAGAATTATTTGCACACTTATGAAATATATGATTGGGCTTTAAAAGAATATTTTAAGGAGGTAGTGTAATGGATTATTATGATGAGATTCATAACGATGAAATACATGAAAGAAATAAAAAAGATAGACTAAATCCCATATATACTAAAGATATTACTGCCGAAGAAGCTAAAGGAAGAGCTAATGCGTTTCTTCAAGCAAGAGAGAATGAAGACTTTAAAAATATTATGTATCTTATAAGAGATGCCGCTGATAGTGGTAAGTATAAAATTTATCTTGATAATACATCTAACATAACTGCAACCGGTGTTATTAAAGATAAGTTAGAGCAACTTGGATATAAGGTGGAAATACAGTCGGTACAAGATTTTCATCGAATTGTTATTAGTTGGGGGTAATGAAAAATATGAATGATGATTTGTTAATAGGAATTTTTACAGCAGCTGTAATTATAATTCCTTTACTTATTGCGGCTTGCTATGGACTGTATCGACGCATTGCTTATTATGAAAAGAAACTAGATGATTCATATAGAAATTATAGTTTAGATGTTATTAAAGAATGTCCTTTATGTAAAAGTAAAGAAGTAACATTGCAAGAAACAATAAAATTTCCTGATATTGAAGTTAATGTTCCTTATAATGATAGTAAGATAAAGTTTTATACACATGATATACAATCAACATGGAAGATAAGATGTACATCATGTGGTTGTTCTTCTAAAGAATTCAGTGATATTTCAGAAGCGATTAATAATTGGAATAACAGAACTGAAAGGATTGAACAGAATGGCATACAGTAAATATAAGAAATCTTATAAACCTAGTAGTTATGGCTTTAATCAACAAAAAGGAACTTATGCTTATCACGATATTGATGAGAATCATGACTGGATTAAGAGAGGTATTGAGATGCAAGGTTTACAAAATAACAGATATATTACTTTAAATGATAATGTTAAAGATGGAGAGATTAATGCTCCTGGTTTTGCTGATGGAACTAAGTTGCTTATCATAAGATTTCCTTTAGAAGCATATAGACAAATAAATGATATTTTTGTTGTAAATAATAAAGAAGAATTAGTAAGTGACTTTGGTTGTGCAGTAAATGCGGAAATGTGTAAGAAACTTGGAGTTGATTTAAATCTTGATACAGTATATTTACAGGAGGTTGAAGGATGAGATTTTCCGAATTAAAACCTGGAAATATTTTTAGATATGCTGGCGATATTTATATGAAAACTAAAACTGTATATGAAACTAGAGGTTATTCTGAGATAGCAAATGCTACAAAATTAAAAGATGGTGAAGTTTCTTGGTTTAATGGTTACACAGATGTTACTCAGTTACAACAATGGACTTACAGTTTTACAGTAAAATATAAGGAGGGTTAATTGGATGAAAATTGAAGATAATACTAAACAACCTTTTGTAAAGTTTTCTGAGATTGCATCTGGCCATGTTTTTAAAGAGCATAAACATAACATACTATACATGAAAATGGATGAAACTCTTAGAGATAGTTTTGATAATGAATATAATGCTATTGGTATAGAACTTGGAACAACAATATTTATTCCTGAAGATGAACTTGTTGAATCTATAGAAAATATTAAGGTGGTGATTGAATGAACGTTACAGATAAAAGAAAAAATGATCAATTTAAACATATTGAAGATAGTGAACCTTTTGAATATGAAGGATTTATTTATATGAAACTTAGCAATCCTTATAAGCTAATCCATAATAATGGAGCTATTAAGGAAGTTAATGCTGTTAATTTAGAAAATGGTGAACTTGAATATTTTTCAGATAGTGCTTCTGTATATATACCTAACGTGGAGGTTATTGTGACATGAATGTAATTGATAAAAGAATAAAAGGTAATTTTGTTGATTTTAAAGATGTTGACTATGGAATGCCATTTGAATTTGAAGTTAGTTTCTTTCTAAAGATAAATAATGGTTTGGTTAAAAATGATGACTTTACAAATGCTGTTAACTTAAAAACCGGAATGGCATGCAGATTTGATGACGAAGATAAAGTTAGATTAGTTAATGGCAGTATTGTTATTAATGATTTTGAAGGAATGTAAAATAAAGATATTTATGGCTTCGTATATTTATATGGGGCCATAATTTTTTCGCTATTTTATTTGGGTGTATAATGGTAATAAAACATCTTTTATAAGGAGGTAGAGTTATGAAGAAATTTGTAGAATTTAATTTATTAAAAGAAGGAGCTAGGATTTGTTTAAATACAGATCACATATTTTCTGTAATTGATAAAAAGGATTACAGTATTATTGTGATGGACTTATATGACAGTCCTAATAAGAGAAAGACTTATAAGGTTAGAGATACATATCACAATATAACTTTAAAACTTATGATGGATTAATTATTTAGAGTCTTGAGCAGGACTATAAACTGCTCTTTTAATTTTTCGCTAAAATTTATATGTATATAATGGTAACTAATAGTGTAAAACAGAAAGGGGATATTATGATGTATCTAATTATAGGAATAATAGTAACATTATTATTAATGACGCCATATGGTGATGAGTTAAGACGTGGATACGATGAATTCGCTAAGTGGTTTCACTTAAAAGCATGTCATGGAAATATTCAAGAAGCTAAAAAGTTTCAAGAAGAATCAGAAAACAAAGCAAATAAGTGGATGAACAAACACCTTGGAGAAGACGGTAGCCAAAAACGATTCACAGGTGCTGCTTTAATAATAATACTGATTTGGCCTTTTGTAATAGGATGCTATTTATTGTCGTTCATATTACATGTATAAGTTACAAAAAGCTATAGGATCAAAATTTGGTTCTATAGTTTTTTTACAAAAAAGAAAGAGGAGCATTATGCTGCTCCCATCTTTAATGCAAAATCATTCTTTGGCCAGATATATACTTCTATTTCGCCATCTTCCCAATAGAAGCTTGTAAATGCCTCATCATGATCTATGCCGTTAACGAATTCCCATACATTTTGAAATCCATAATAACGGGCATCTACCCATTCTGAAACTTCATTATAAGTCTTTGCTTCCAAATTGGTAGCGATTGCCTCTTGTATTTCTACGCCATTAACATATTTTACATAATTAACTGAAAATAATAACATATTTCTACCTCCTTCTTTTAGATAGTTTATTTTAGTTTCTATCTCATAATAGTAAATTAGTATTACGCGGATAAAAAAAGAAAGAGGAACTTTAATCAAGTCCCTCTATATATTCAGCATAGCTTGATACAGCTTTGTCGAATAAATTTACCATTTTTAATTTTGTTTCCAATGGTATTCTTTCATCTCCATTAGCTGTAAGTAAAGCTATTTCTGAATTAACATAGAGTTTATATAATTCAAGTGCCTCTTCTTTCTTTAACTTTGCTTTATTCGGGTCTATAATCTTTATAATAACACCTCCTTTTTATATTTTTATTTTAGATTATCTCCCATAATAGTAAATTAGTTTTATGCGGCGCGTAGAAAAAATGTTATATTATGGGAAGAATGGAATATATTCGAACCGACTAAACTAAAAAATAAATTAAATTTAGGAGGATACAATTATGACAAACGGAACAGAGAAAAAGGAAATAAGGAATATGGTAAGTGAATGTAGAACACTTGCTGAATTGGGTGAAGAGATTAACAAGATTAATTCCAGAGAAGGATATACTCTGGTAAACATCGAGGTTAGTCCTTCAGGCAACCACGCATTTGTATACTACACAAGGGAGATTTAATATCTCCTTTTTCTTTTTCGCTAAATTATAGTCTTCCTTTATAGGAAAGGAGGATAATATAATGGAAGAAGATTTAAAAGAGAAAGTAGCAATATTGGAAAAGAGAGTTATTGCTCTTGAAGAGATGGTTGGATTATTGACTGAATGTGTATCAAAGAACGCTGATAGTATTACAACATTAGCGAACTCTATTACACAGAATTCGGAAAGTATAATCAACATATCGGAGCAGCTGGAGTAAAGATATTTGTTATTTGAGGACTGAAATATAGTCCTCTTTTCTTTTTAAGTCTTTGAAATTCGCTCCGCTTTATAAAAAATAAAGCTATCTACTAATGAATTGATCTTTTTTCAAGCTCAATTATTCGCGAAAAAATTCAGTCCTATTATGAGAGGGATAAGATGTGTCTTGACAGTTAACCTAACGGAGACATAACACTGTCTTTTTTATTTTTTTAACTGTATTTTCATATTGACAAAGTGACGTTAAAGGAGACTTTACAAAACGGACGGAATTACATTCATAGTATCAACCTCGTATGACAAGCGCAAACTCCTTTGAAAATAAAACTGGACATTCAATTTGTCTCCTTTACGTCGTTTTGTAAAATTGTTGACGGGAACTGAAATGACATTTGCCATGACCTCGTACTCTCCAAATGGATAGAAGTTAGCCCCAATGCTTACTTGAGCGAGCGAATGTATTTCAGTCTTATCATATGAGTAATTAGAATCTTACGTAACTAATAACTATTCTCACAAAAAATATTATTAGGTGAAATCCTCACATTTCAGTTTGGCTATTGATTCTAGTTATTCTAAATTAAATCAGAATTGTCTTTGCCATGACCCCGCATCGCATCAAAGTTCCCAGGCAGGAAACAACTTTCTCACTAGTGGACGAGCGAAGATAATTCTGGTTTTCTTTTTTGTAAATATAAGCAGAAACTATTATGGGCTTAAAGATATTTTCTGTTTATTTATTTTTTAAATATCAACAAGTGTAATGATTCCTCACTTCGTTCAGAATAATGTTCTCTACGATAACATAATGGTTCATTACACTCACTATTAAAAGGAGACGGCAAAATGAGAAAAGAAGGAGATTTTCAAGCTGATCTTATTGACAGCTTAAAAGAAAGATTTCCAGGTTGTATCGTGGTTAAAAACGATGCAAGATATTTACAAGGCGTTCCAGACCTTACAATCCTCTATAATGACAAATGGGCAACATTAGAGGATAAAAGAGAGAAAAATGCGCATCATCAACCTAATCAAGATTATTATGTTGAAAAGATGAACAATATGTCTTTCTCTAGATTTGTCTATCCCGAGAATGTAGAGGAGGTATTGGATGAACTGGAACAATCATTCAAAAATAGTAGGTAGTCATGCTGTTCTAGGTGCTAGTCAACATTCTTGGTTGAACTATGATACTGATAAGTTAAAGAAATGGTATGTGAGACAACAAGCAAACCAAAGAGGAACTGATTTACATGATTTGGCAATGAGACATATTAAGTTAGGTGTTGAAATGCCACAGACTACAAGAACTTTAGATCAATATATTAATGATGCTATAGGTTTTCGTATGTCACCCGAAGTTCCTTTATATTATTCTGAGAATTGGTTTGGTACAGCTGATGCTATATGTTTCGACGAAAAGACCAAAATGCTTAGAATACATGATTTAAAGACCGGTGCAAATCCGGCACATATGGAGC
>JAEEGL011188698.1_pt1 | contig 11058 bp, 4 predicted proteins | sample 9134231 | NCBI WGS metagenome assembly JAEEGL01 (sample SAMN16246548, study PRJNA631951) | gut metagenome | biome: gut microbiome; feature: rumen; material: fiber-attached | host: Bos | place: Iran: Karaj | collected 2018-10
CAACCACCGTGGGCACGGCGGGCATCGCCAGCACGTTGTGGCCATCCTTGTCGCTCAAACGGATGTCGGTAATCTCGGCGTCGCCGATATTCAGGATAGCATGGCGGCCGGCGCTGAGCGTGCGGCCGTTCATATTGTAGGCGAGGAAGAGGTAGCTGTTCTCATCCATCCAGGCACCCACCTGCTCAAAGCCTTGCAGGTCGCTCATGGCGGTGATGGTCGCGTCGGGGTCAGCAGTAAGCATCAGCTGCACGCCGGCGAGGTCGACCGGGCAGTCCACATAGACGATGCCGTCCTCAACGGTGTATTCAGCAACGGCCTCCACACTAGCGGTATTCGGATTATACTGGTTTTTGATGATCTTGATGATGCCAATCACGTCGAGGATGTCAATCTCCTCGTCAGCATTCACGTCGGCGGCACCGAAGATAAACGGCTTCGGCTCCATGCCCGCGGCATAGTTCACCGTGGTGATGACATCCGCCACGTCCACGTAGCCGCTGGCATTGGCGTCACCCAGTGTCGAGGTCAGCGGCGTGGCAGCCACCACATTGCTGATGTCATACTCTTTCAGGTCGGTCGATAGCACCTTGTAGTAATAGTAGTAGCACTGCCCTGGCACGACATCAAAGTCAGTGTATTCGGTTTCTTCCAAATCTATGATGGTCTCGTTGACACATACCTTATTGATGGTGTCGTTGTTCTCATCCAGCTGGAAGCGGTAGACGTTGAATCCCATCGCATCCTCGAAGTCATTGTTTTCGTTATTCCAGGTCAGTGTTACCTTGCCCAGCCCAGCTTCAGCAGCAAAGCCCGTCGCCATCGAACCAGCTGCTTGGACGAGGACATTAAAGCGCCAGTACTCATCGGGAATATCAAAATGGTCATGGTCCTTGCCACCAGTTACTTTGATGCGGTTTAGACCGTCACAATTCGTCTTACCCGTGATGTTTAGGAAAACCGTATAGACACTTGCGCTATCCTTGACGCACCAATAGCCACCCTCGGCAATCGGTGTTTGTGTATAGGGTTCTCGAAAACCCATTGACACCGATGGTGTGAATGTCGTGTCCATGTCGTCGCGGTTGTAGTACACCTCAAATTTATGACGGCCCACACCCAAAGGCGGCATTTCGGCGAAGTCATCTTGCGCATCATAACCATCAACCACGACCTTCCACACAATGCCATGAGCCTCCTTATATGGGCGTGTAGGCATGTTGCTCAGGTCCTCAGTCGTGAAGCAATCAACATTCGGGTTCTGCGAGTCGGCGACATAGGGTCGGATAATCTCCTCTTTGCTGGTACCTAACCATGACGGCCACTCTGCATGGTCGGTGGTGATGCCATTGTCACCACCAATCATATAATCAAACTTCCAGACATAGCCGTTACCGGTCCATTCATCATGAATTTTTCCGCTATATATCAAGTTGCTAGAATATAATTGAGAGTAAAGCCAACAGGAATGGTAATCCTTAAAGTTCACAAAGTTGTTATATCGTAAGGCATATAAATCAATAAGTACCAGAGCATACCATCCTATTGAATTAACGAAATTATTGCGGACACCCTCATATCCACATAATCTAAAGGAATTCTTGACATTTGTGGCTATACAATCCTTTAAGTATAACTGACTTAATGCATCTATGTTCTCCGTCACGCAGTATGCAAGCGTGTCGCAGGGGGTGTCTGAAATGACAAACTTCCCACCGTGATCAAGGTAAACGCCTAAATCATGACCACCATTCGGGTACTCTTCGCTCCATTCGGTGGGATAGGAAGCATAGGCGGCGACCGAGTCGCGCCACTCGCTGAGCATCTGCAGCATGGGCGGGGTGATGAAGTCCGGGTCGGTCATCAAGTCCTGCTTGCCGTTCATCCAGATTCTATTATCAAAACCCCACAGCTCCTTGTGGAAGTCATTCAGATATTCCCATAGAGACCAACTTGTTTTGCCTTGCCAACCATTGGGAAAGTAGTACATCCTGCCGGAGTTAAAGTACTCCAACTTGACAGGGGTGACATCTGTGGGTGAGAGGGTGAACAGGGTCGTATCCGCGTTGGTGTAGACAAAACCGCCATCATTCACAGCGTGACTACCGTCAAGACTACTATGCGAGCGGATGCCGCCCCATGATTCTGCGCGATTGTGTGTAGTGAACACTATTAGCGAATCAGGCTTGCCGTTGGCGATGAGTTTACCTTCTGACTGTATAAAGCAGCCGGAGTAGAACTCCAACCGCGTCCCGGGCATGATGGTGAGTGTCTTGCCTTGTGGAATGGCGATGCTCTTAGTGACGATGTAGTGCTTGTTAGGATAGAGGGTCATGTCCTCATTGATAACACCGCCCAGTTCAATGCCATTTTCTACCTCAAAGATGTGCTCTTGCTCGACGCCAGCGAGGAGGTTGTCGCTTGTAATGACGATTTTGTAGGGAAGGTGCATACCGTCCCAAGCGTTCTCGTTAACCTTAACACGTATGGGATTCTTGGACTTGAAGGAGCCACGGCTATTGAGCGACCAGCCAAAGTCTACGTTATTCTCGATAACTTCAATGGCATCCGTTGGCGTGTTGTCATCGTAAGGCTCGATGGCTATCTTGATGTTCTCGGCATGGCCCCAGAGACTGCGGATGGTAGGCCAGATATTGACAATCTCGCCTGCATCAAAGCGGCCGTCGCCATCCCCCTCACTGTCGTCAATCTCTAGCGCAATGAGAGCCAATGCTACCTCACGGTTGGTTTCGTCATAGCTGGCGGCTTTTTGGGCATCAAAGACAGCTAAGTCGAGGTAAGAACCGTCTTTGGCCATCGCCATGTCACCCATCAAGCCGTAGTCACGGGCATAGTCATAGCCCTTGACTTGCAGGATTCGTGAAATAGCTCCCGCCACCATCGGTGTTGCCATCGAGGTGCCGTTCAGCGACTTGTAACTACCGTTCAGGTAAGTACTCATGATGCCCACACCGGGTGCCATCACGTCGTAGTTCCACATCATCTCATCGTTCCATGTCACCTCTGTCGAGAATTCCCTCTCCATGTTATATTTTGAGAAGAAGGGTCCATCAGGGTCGTAATTGCTGAAACTTGCGAGCTGGCCATTGGTGTCTGAAGCCATCACACCCAGCACGATATCGTAGGCGCCAGGGAATGTAGGTTGATAAGGAGCAGCATAAATAGTCAAGCCATTATTCCCAGCCGCACCGCATAGCACAGCATAGTTGGTTAAGGATTTGCACAGTGCCTGATACTCTGCGGCGCTGGAGGTACCACCGAAACTCATGCTCAATACATGGGCCTTGCAGGCAACAGCATAGTCAATTCCTCGGCAGATGGTCGCGACATCGCCTGTACCATCATCCCAAAACACTTTGATAGGCAGTATGTATGCATCGGGATTGGCGCCGACAACACCCACTCCGTTGTTGCCCACAGCAGCAGCAATGCCAGCACAGTGCGTGCCGTGGCCATTTCGGTCCATGCCGTTGCCGATGATGGGTGTGCCCGCCACAAAGTCCCAGCCGTGCACGTCATCGACATAACCATTGTTATCATCATCCTCATAGTCAGCACCATCAGCCTCGTGTGAATTGGTCCAAATGTTTGCCGCCAGGTCGGGGTGCGTGATGTCGACTCCCGTGTCAAGGATGGCAATGACAGGGCGTTCGGTCTCTACCTTATCCATGGCCCACAGTTGTGGCAGCTTGATAGCATTGAGTCCCCATTGCTGATTATACATGGGTTCACTTTGATAGGTTGTGACATCATCCGTTGATTGTATAAAGGCCAAGTAGTTGGGCTCGGCATATTCTACCTCGGGAAGGGATTTAAGTGCTTCGACAGCCTCTTCAACAGTGACTCCCTCTTGTTCATATTTGAAGCAATAGAGCTTGGAGAGATCGGGTTCAATGACTGTTCGACCCGAAGGTGCCTTGGCGCGGCGCGGGGCACGGTTCTTGATGGCACCCGTCAATGGCATCAGTTCGTCCGCTTCGCTGACAGCGAGTTTGTTCAGCACCTTGTCGACAGTGACGTTACCAGCACTCTGAAACTTGCCTTTAGAGTTGCGCTTGACATTGACTGACGAGTTGTCATTAAACTTGACAATGACCTGCTTGTCGCGGTAAGGCATCGCAGCGCGCTGGTCCACCTTATAGACCTCGTCCTCATTGTTGTTGCTCACGAGTTGGGCACTGGCGGGCAACACACCCACTAGCAGCACTGCCGCCAGCAGGGTTTTGAGTAGTTTAGTTAGTTTCATATTATTAGTTGTTTTTTGATTAATGTCGTTTTTATTTCTGCCGCCCCTAGCGGGGCTTGGCGATTGGGGTTGGTCGTAATGCAGGGGTTGACAAAGGTTTGCTAACCGCACGCCACCGCTGCGCGTTGACTCGTGCTGCAAACTTTGTCGAGCTGAAGGTGGCGCTTCGCTTCACCACCTGCCTAGACCCTTGTCACCCCTAACGGGGTTATAGCAAATAGCCACAATCGCCGCAAAGTTACGGAATAATCGTGAAAATAACAAATTAAGAGAGAGGAAAGTGAAGGAAATCAAATAAAATGAGTAACTTTGTGGGCTGGGAGGACTGGGAAAACTGGGATTACTGGGAATTCTCAGGGTTCTCAGGGCTCTCAGGGCTCTCAGGGTTAATCCAGGGGCTGGGGGTTATAATAGGTGTCGTCGTCGCGGTGGATGAGGTATCCCTCGTCGACGAGAAACGCTACCATGCTCACAATCTCGTCTTTGGGAAAAGCCAGGGTGTGGAGGAAGTCTTCCAGTCGGCGGGGCTTGACTTGCGCCATGTAGAGGATGCCGCTCTGCACATCGACAGGCTGGGTGTTCTCGCGCTTGCGGCGGTCAATGCACACGTCACAGTGTCCGCAGTGGTCCCTACCCTCTTCTCCGAAGTATCGCAGCATACGCGCCTCACGGCACTGCTGGTCGTTGAAGGCATAATCTAGCACGGCCTCGACGCGCTGCTCCATGCGCTGCTTGAGGTCCTCATAAATCGCCGTGGGCAGGAGTACGTGGCGGGCCTCCTCGCGCGAACTGGTATAGATGATGTAGGGTGTGCGCTTGCGGGGAATATAGTGCAGGATATGCATGCGGGTCAACTCGAGCAAGGCGTTGTAGATGGTTTCGGGCGACAGACCCGTCTTGAAGCGGATGACATCCTCGTTGATGAACACATAGTCGGCAAACAATCCCGTATATTGCCGCAAAATGGCTTGCAGCACGCGGTCGGCACCGGGTGTGGAAGTATGCAGGTCGTACAGCTCCTCTTTCTTGGCAAGAATCATGACGCGGGACTGCGCCTCAATCTCCTCGACAAACTCGATATATTCGGCCGAGGTGAGCAGATGCAGCGCGCTATGGGTGGGCAACACCGGCAGACCGTATGTGTTGCAGAACAGGTTGAAGTTGAAGTCATACATCTTTTGATAGCCCTCCCCTACTGCCACGTGCAGGAAATCGCCCGCCAATTCATAGACTTTCTTGATGAAGTCGCGAGGTGGGAAGGCGTCGCTGATGTGTTTGTGAAGTGTTCGCTTGTCGGTAGGCGTTGTCAGGAGCACCGCGTAGGAGCGCTTGCCGTCGCGACCGGCACGCCCTGCCTCTTGGTAGTACTCCTCGAGCGAATCAGGTATGTCGACATGGATGACGATGCGCACATCGGGTTTGTCGATGCCCATGCCGAAGGCGTTGGTCGCCACAATGACGCGGCACTCGTCGTTCTTCCATTTGTTCTGCTTATCCTCCTTGTCCTCGACGGCAAGCCCGGCATGGTAGTAATCGGCACCGATGCAGTGGCGGTTGAGTTCGTCGCTGATGAGCTTGGTGCGCTTGCGGCTTCGCACATAGACGATGGCCGTTCCTGCCACCAAGCGCAGGATATGCACTAGTTCGGTCAGTTTCTCGCTGCAGGGACGCACGACATAGGTGATGTTGTCGCGGGCGAAGCTCTTGCGCAGCACATTGGGTTGGCGGAACTCCAGACGCTGCATGATGTCATCGACCACCGTCGGCGTGGCGGTAGCGGTCAATGCCAATACGGGAACGTCGGGAAAGAGTTTGCGCACCTGGGCGATGCGCAGGAACGACGGCCGGAAGTCGTAGCCCCACTGCGAGATGCAGTGCGCCTCGTCGACAACGATGAGGCGCACGGGCATGTGCTTGAGATGGTCAAGGAATCCCGCCGAGCCCAAACGCTCAGGCGAGACGTAAAGGAACTTGCAGTTGCCATAGAGGCACTTGTCGTAGGTGCGTCGCACCTCGGCGGCCGATAGTCCGGCATGGAGATAGGTCGCCTTAATGTGTCGCTCGAGCAGGTGGTCGACCTGGTCCTTCATCAGCGAGATGATGGGTGTGACCACCAGCGCCATGCCGTCAAGCGCCATTGTGGGCACTTGAAAGGTGATGCTCTTGCCGCCGCCGGTGGGCATCAGCCCCAGCGTGTCGCGGCCGTCGAGCACCGACAAGATGATGTCTTCCTGCAGTGGCCGGAACTCGTCATACCCCCAGTAGCGTTGGAGGATGTCACGAACCTGGCTGCTGAGCGGATGCATCGTCGTGTGTCCTGATGCCCTTGATGAGCAGTTGCACCGACCCACTGTTGCGGTGGCGGTTCTCCTCGATGGTGTAGCAGATATCGAACGGTTTGCGCGCCTTGATGTGCTCATAATATTGCGCCATGCCGAAGGCGATGCCGTTCATGATGCGCTTGCTGTGGTTGTCGACCATCTCGAGCTTGATGTGCTCATTGTTGCGACCCACCAACTTGCTGGTGCCGAAGTCCAGCACGTTGCGCGTGATGAACACCGGCTTTTGGTTCTCGGGACCGAACGGGTTGAACTGCTTCATGCAGCGCAGGAAGTCGCTGTTGATGTCCTCGAACATCAGTTCGCAGTCGATGTCCATCGTCGGCGTCACTTGTTCGTCGTGGATATGCTCCTCGACATACTCGGTGAGTCGACGCCGGAACTCGGAGATGTTCTCCACTTTCATCGACAGACCCACGGCATTGGTGTGGCCACCGAAGTTCTCAAGCAGGTCGCGGCACGACTTGATGGCGGTATACACGTCAAAGCCGCGCACCGAGCGTGACGAACCCGTGGCCAGACCGTTGCTGTAGGTCAGCACGACGGACGGGCGGAAGTGTAGCTCGGCCAGGCGCGACGCGACGATGCCAATCACCCCTTTGTGCCAACTCTGGTCATAGATGACGATGGGTTTCTTGCCTTCCAGCGCATGAGCGTGGCGCTCGACAATCTCGTTGGCCTCAACGGTGATCTGTCGGTCTAGTTCCTTGCGGTTGCGGTTGTAGTTGTCGATGCGTTTGCTGATTTCGTTCGCCTCGATAGGATTGCGTGTGACGAGCAATTCAACCGACTCCTGTCCGCTCTCCATGCGACCAGAGGCGTTGATGCGCGGACCAATCTTGAAGATGATGTCGCTGATGGTCAGCACCTTGCCAGTGAGTCCGCACAACTTGATGATGCTCTTCAAGCCCACGCAGGGGTTGTTGTTCAGGCGTCGCAGTCCAAAGTAGGTCATCACACGGTTCTCGCCGGTGAGCGGCACAATATCGGCGGCGATGCTTACGGCCACCAGGTCGAGCATCGTCTCCAGTTCGTGGGTCGACAGACCGCTGCTCCGCGCGAAACCTTGCATGAACTCATACCCCACTCCGAATCCCGATAGCCCCTTGTAGGGATAATCGTCGTCGGGACGCTTGGGGTTGAGGATCGCTGCTGCGTCGGGCAAGACATCATCGGGCACATGATGGTCGCACACGATGAAATCGATGCCCTTGCTCTTGGCGTAGGCAATCTCTTCGATTGCCTTGATGCCGCAGTCAAGCACAATGATCAACGATACTCCGATGCTTGCAGCATAGTCAATGCTCTGCAGCGAGATGCCATATCCCTCGTCCTCTCGGGTCGGGATATAGTACTCCAAGCGGGAGTAGTAATTCTGTAAGTAACGGTATACAAGCGCCACTGCTGTGGTGCCGTCGACATCATAGTCGCCATATACCATAATTTTCTCTTTGCCACCTAACGCCGAATTCAATCGGTCGACCGCCTTGTCCATGTCCTTCATCAGGAAGGGATCGTGCATTTGGCTGAGCGACGGACTGAAGAATGCACGGACATCGTCGTAGCTCTTCATCCCTCGCAACACCAAAAGGCGTGCGACAGAGGGGCATTTGGGGAATTTTTCCGCCAACTGCGCCTCGATCTGGGTTTCTTCGGATGTAAGTGGTAAGTAATTCCATTTACTTATCATTTATGTTATTTTTTAATATGCAGAGCTACGACTGCGGCCCTCTGGCGCACAGTGCTGGGTGGATGTGCTATAGGCGCACCTTGTCATGGATGACCATCAGGTCTCCAAATGGCGCGCATTGGTATGAAAATCAGTCACTTGCCGCCGACTGCACATCCGCAAATCAGGGCATTTGGTTGACTGATGTCTATAAATTCCTACAAAGTTATTACAAAAATATGGTTTTTCAAAATATTTCTTGGCAAATAGTCATTATTTTTGAAAAATTAGCATTTTGTAACCCATGTTGTCAAGCCTGGCATGAGCAAAAATGCGAAAAATTTGGCGGGGAATCGTTTTTTTTGTAATTTCGCAGTCCAAACACGTGTGAAGCATGAAATTACTGAACATACTGTTGCAAGTTCCGGCTGTTCAGGACACGATAGCCGCGAGCAAAATCCAGAACCTCACCAACACCGCCAAGGCCCAGGTCGATGCCATCGCAAATCCCGACTCCATCGCCGCCTTGACACCTGACAAGGTGTGGGGAGGCATACGCAATTTTGACTGGAGCGGTGTCGTCACCAGTCTGTCAAGCCAACTCATCTCGTTGGGTCTGCGTGTGTTGGCAGCTATCCTGATTTTCTACGTCGGCAAGCTGATTATCAACAAGTTGTATTCTGTCTTGTTGGCTGTTTTTGTCAAGAAGGATGTCGACCGCTCGTTGAGTACGTTCTTGTTGAGTTTCCTCAAGATCACTCTATTGTTCCTGCTCATCATCACTGTTATTGGCGTGATGGGCATCGAGACGAGTTCGTTCATCGCCATCTTTGCGTCGGCCGGTGTCGCCATCGGTATGGCGCTGAGTGGTACGCTGCAGAACTTCGCCGGCGGCGTGCTGATTTTGCTCATCAAGCCTTACAAGGTGGGTGACTTCATCGAGTTTGGGACCTATAAGGGCACGGTGAAGGAAATCCAGATTTTCCACACCATCATCACCACCATTAACAACGAGCGCATCATCATCCCTAACGGAGGCCTGTCGACGGGTACTATCAACAATTACTCTGCCGAGGGCTACCGCCGCATCGAGTGGCGTGTGGCGGTGTCGTACGGCGATGACGTGAAGGCGGCCCGCAGCGCCATTATGGACATCATTCATGGCGACAGCCGCATTGTCAAGAATGCGTCCGAGGTGCACGAGATTGAGGTCGAGACTGACACCCAAGAGGACTCAATTACCGAAGAGAAACGTGAGTCGTGGTGGCGTCGCCTGTTCCGCCGCTCTCGTCGCAAGACCGCTGAATGGCGCGCCACACAAGCCGCACAAATCCAAAGTAAGTTGCCCAAACCCGATTATACCCCATCGGTTCAGGTCGAGGAACTCGCCGACAGCAGCGTGGTCTTGCTTGTGCGTGCCTGGGCAGAAAGTGCTGACTACTGGCCCGTGCTTTATGCCATCAATGAGCAGATTTACGAGCAATTGCCCAAGCATGGCCTCCATTTCCCGTTCCCGCAGTTGGATGTGCATCTTGACTCAATGCACAATGTATAATTCTCCATTCTCCATTCTCAATTCTCCATTCTCAATTCTCAATTGAATAAGTCGTGACCTATCAGATTAATACCCCCTATTGTATCCTGCCCGAAGGATGCTACTCGTCGCCCAACATCGGCTGTGCCACCGAGGACGACCGCCTGTTTATCGTCACCAATGATGTCACGGTGCGCGAGGCACTGATTGAGGCGTTGAACGACAAACTGGCAAAACGCCGAAAAATCTCTTCGGCAATGTTCAATGAGATGCTCGAGGACGCGCTCACCAGTTTGGGACAGCGTAATAAACAATGTGACCTTGCTTTTCTGCTGATGCACCCCGGCGGTTGCCTGGTGGCGCAGATGGGTCGAAGCCGCGTGCTCCATATCTCGGGCGCAAACCATGAGATAGCGTACGACTCGCGAAACCAGATTCAAGACTACAGCACCAAGTCGCGTGCCGAGGTCATCAAGGACATCAATGATGGCGATGTCATTATCATTACCCTGTCGGACCGCGTCGACGGCCACAAGCTGACGCAAACCGTGGCTGATTATAGCCAAAGCGAGGAGTTTGAACAGCAAATCAACAAGGCTCTGGCTGTGAACCGCGATTCGGCACCTGCCAGCTATGTCATTACCCTGCGGAACACCAAGGGAAACATGCTCGCTCCTCTGGCAGATGTGAACTGGAAGTGGGTGCTCCTCTATCTGCTGCTGGCGGCTCTCATCGCCGGTGTGGCTATGCTATCGTTGAATGGTGGTTTGAAGTTGCCCAAGCTCTTTGAGGACAAGCCTACCACTGAAGCGAGTGTTGACAGTGTGGCACAGGATACCACGGCGCGTGACTCGCTCATTCCAGCATTGGAGGTTTCTACAGTGCCTGAACCAATCGAGAAGCCCAAGAAGGACACGGTGCGCGTAGAAAAGCCTAAGCCTGAAGAGCCAAAAGTGGAAGACCCGACCTCGCCTGGGTTGCGTGAGTCGGTGCCTGTCGAGCCCGAGCTGAAAGTGGATGCTCCTGAGTCACCCACCACACCCCCACCCACTCCTGAAGATTAATAGCTGAGGTATACTAACACAAACAGGGCGTAAGGAAAATCCTTACGCCCTGTTTAGTTATAAGGGAACTTAAAGTATTACTTGACCTCCTCGAAGGGAACATCCTCTGCGCCACCGCCTTGGTTTCCTCCGTTGGCGGGACCTTGCTGGCCTCCGAAGGGGCCTCCGGCACCATTGAACGGATC
>JAEEGL011242345.1_pt1 | contig 11058 bp, 8 predicted proteins | sample 9134231 | NCBI WGS metagenome assembly JAEEGL01 (sample SAMN16246548, study PRJNA631951) | gut metagenome | biome: gut microbiome; feature: rumen; material: fiber-attached | host: Bos | place: Iran: Karaj | collected 2018-10
CTCGCAGTATTTGACCCACGCGGGGCAGCAGCTCGTAAAGAGCGGCAAATTCTCTTTTTTCGTATAGCGTTCGATGAATTCGGTCGCTTCTTCGAAAATCGTCATATCGGCGGAGAAGCAGGTGTCGTAGACGTGCTTGAATCCCATGAGTTTAAGCGCGGCGACAAGTTTGCCCGCGTAGTTTTCGCCGGGCTGCGCGCCGAACATTTCGCCGACCGCCACGCGAACGGCGGGCGCGATCTGAACGACGACCGTCTTGGTCGGGTCGTAAAGGGCCTTCCAGACCTTGTCGCGATCTTGTTTCGGGGTGAGCGCGCCGGTCGGACACACGGCGGCGCATTGTCCGCAGTTGACGCATTCGACGTCGCCAAGCCCCGCGCCAAACGCGGGCACGACCTTCGCGTTGGAACCGCGATTGGCGAAGTGAATCGCGCCGATTCCCTGGACTTCGGCGCAGACGCGCACGCAGTCGCCGCAAAGAACGCACTTGTTCGGGTCGCGTTGAATCGACGGCGAACTCGAGTCGATCGGAGCGAGTTTTTCGAGCTTCTTGTAGCGAATTTGCTCGACGCCAAGTTGACGCGCGACCGCCTGCAATTTACAGTCGGCGCTACGAACGCACGTCGGGCATTCGGTATTGTGGTTGGCGAGCAACAATTCGACGGCGACTTTGCGCATCGCGCGAATTTCTTTCGTGTCCGTGCGCACCTTCATTCCCGGAGCGGGAGCGGTCGAGCACGACGCCATGACCATGTTCGGACGTCCGCCCGTCCCCTCGACTTCGACGAGGCACAGACGGCACGCGCCGTAGATGCTCAGCTCGGAATGGTAGCAGAACGTCGGGATTTCGACGCCGGCTTTGCGTATGACTTCCAACAGGTTGCGTTCGTCGGTAAATTCGACTTCGTGACCGTTGACCGTTAAAATTTTCTTTTCCGACATTATTCTATCCTCCCTCCGATTACAGACCCTTCACCGCGCCAAATTTGCATTTCGCTTTGCAAGCGCCGCACTTAATGCACTTATCCGCGTCGATTTTGTGCGGCTTCTTAATCTCGCCGGAAATCGCTCCGACGGGACAGCCTTTCGCGCACATGCCGCAACCCTTGCATTTTTCCGGATCGATCTCAGGACGCGCAAGCGCCTTGCATTCGCCGGTCGGACAGATTTTCTTAACGACGTGCGCTTCGTACTCGTCGCGGAAATAACGCAACGTCGAGAGGACGGGATTTGGCGCCGTCTTTCCAAGCGCGCACAGAGAGCCAAGTTGAACGGCCTTGGCGGTTTCTTCGAGAAGGTCGAGCGTTTCGAGCGTCGCGCGTCCCTCGATAATGTCGTCGAGAAGAGCGAGCATCTGCTTCGTGCCTTCGCGACACGGAACGCACTTGCCGCACGATTCGTTTTGCGTGAATTGCATGAAGAATCGCGCGATGCGAACCATGCACGTCTGATTGTTCATGACGACCAGACCGCCGGAACCGACGATCGCGCCCGTCTTTTTGATGGAGTCGTAATCCAAAGGCAGATCGAGAACTTCGGGCGTCAGGCAGCCGCCGGACGGACCGCCGATTTGCACCGCTTTGAAGTCTTCGTCGGTCAATTCGCCCTTGTTGTTCAACACGCCGCCGCCAATATCGTAGATGATGTCGCGCAACGTCGAGCCGAACGGAACCTCGATAAGCCCCGTGTTCGCAACATGCCCGGTGAGAGCGAACGTCTTCGCGCCGGCCGAAGTCGGCGTGCCGATTTCCTTATATTTCTCGGCGCCTTCCCGGAAGATATACGGAACGGACGCGAGCGTTTCGACGTTGTTGATAACGGTCGGCTTGCCGTAAAGACCTTTTTGAGCGGGGAACGGAGGTCTCGGAGACGGCATGCCGCGCTTGCCTTCGACGGACGCCAGAAGCGCTGTTTCTTCGCCGCATACAAACGCGCCGGCGCCTTCCATAATGCGAATATGGAAATTAAAGCCGGTTCCAAGAATGTCGTCGCCAAGAATGCCGACGCGTTCGGCGTCCTCGACGGCGCGACGCATGCGTTTAACGGCGAGCGGATATTCGGCGCGGACGTACACGACGCCTTCGTCGGCGCCAATCGCCTTGCCCGCGATCATCATTCCTTCGAGAACGGAGTGCGGATTGCCTTCCATCACGGAACGATCCATGAAGGCGCCGGGGTCTCCTTCGTCGCCGTTGCAGACGACGTATTTCTTATCGCTCTTATTCGGGAGCGTGAATTTCCACTTAAGGCCGGTCGGGAACCCCGCGCCGCCGCGACCGCGAAGACCGGAGTCGAGCGCGACCTGGCAAACTTCTTCGGGCGTCATCGCCAACGCTTTGCGCAAGCCCTGATAACCGCCTTTAGCGATGTACTCGTCGACGTTTTCCGGCTCGATCGTGCAGTTTTTGAGAACGATACGCGTCTGCTTCGCGTAGAAAGGAACTTCGTTCTCGTGCTTGCAACGCTCTTTCGTCTTGGGATCAAGATACGTCAGGCGTTCGACGATTTCGCCCTTGCCAAGCGCTTCGATGATTTCGGACGCGTCTTCGGGCTTAACGTGACAGTAGAAAATTCCTTCAGGCTCGATACGAACCAACGGCCCCTGCTGGCAAAAGCCCTGACAGCCGCTCTTGGAGATATAAACGCCGTCGGAAGGTTCGTCTTCTCGTTTAAGTTCCAGGACGACTTTTTCGCCCGTCTTTTCAATTTCAGCGCGCAACGCGTCGAGGACTTTCAGAGAACCGTTGGAAATACAGCCGGTTCCTCCGCAGACGATAATGCGGCGATGCAACTTTGAAACGCTCTTGTTATACGACGCGGCAATAGCTTCAAGATCAATCAAACTCATTGTCATACTCCTTTTGCGGCGGCTTCTTCGGCGATAACTTTGTCAACGAGTTCCTCCGCAATCTTAGGAGTCGATTGACCGTGAACTTCGCCGTCGACGACCATGACGGGGGCGAGACCGCACGCGCCCAGGCAGCTGACCAGTTCGATGGTGAACATGAGATCGTCGCTCGTTCTTTTCTCGTCGCTCAGGTTCAACTTGGAATAGAGCGTTTCGAGAAGATCGTGAGATTTCTTAACGTGACAGGCGGTGCCGTCGCAAAGGCGGAAAATGTGCTTGCCTTTGGGATTGAGAGAAAAGTGCGCGTAGAACGTCGCCACGCCGTACACGTGAGCGACCGGAACGTCAAGCGCGGTGGCCACGTAGCTGATCACGTCCTTGGAGAGATACTTATAAACGTCCTGAATCTGCTGAAGAATAGGAATCAAACGCGACGGATCGTTCTGATTGTTCTCCAAAATTTCGTTTACTTTCGCGAGATAATCGACCATTTTTTTGGTCGCTTCGAGAGTCTCCTGCATGTTGAACTTCCTTGATGTTCGTACTACGGATATGGCGTCACGCTCTTCTTACGAAAAGCAAAAACGTCGTGCGTTTCAATTAGGGCGTCGCCGGAAGACAAAGTCCCGACGCCCTTTTGGCGCGCGACGCTTCGGTTTCATTATAGCAAAAACGCCGAAAAAAGGCACGGGCGTTTTTGCCCCTTTTTCGATAAAAAATTATTTTTTATACCAAAAAAGATTAGCTTAGACTAACTTTAAAATAGAAAAACGGCGTTCTTTTTAACGCGAACGGTATCCCGAGTATTCGTTGAGGAACCCGGAAGGCGCGCCGAAGACGTTGTCTTCCGCTTTGCGTTTGAGCGCGTAGACGTTCAACGCGTCGCGAACCGTCGTCTTTTCCTTAACGAACAATTCCAACTGCGCGCGATTCGCGTCGGTCGCCAGAAGCGTTTCCTGATCGGCGCCGATTCGCATTGTCGCGGAACTTGGTCGGAACGAACGGAACCGATTCTCGTCGCGACCCTGCAAAAGATACAAGACGTCCCCCGCCGCGTTCGCTTTGGCCAGGTCGTAACCGAGAACGTCGCGTTCGTAGAGAGCTATTTCCGCGATCAGTCCCCCGCCGCACGTCAGCTTACGCGTCGCCCGATTGAAACAAACCGCCAATTTCAGCGACTTAAATTCGGTGCAGAAATTGAAATCGCCGCTCGAATCCATGAACCCCACAAGAGGGCCTTGCCCCCCGTATTCCGGCGCAACGGCGTTGACGACCGCGAGGACTTTTCCCTCGCCTTCGGTCTGCGTTCTTTCAGGACGCGTCATTTTCTTCCATTCGCCGTTGGGCATGGAATAATACCCGAAGCCCGTTTCGTAATCGTAAACGTTGCAATATCTTCCCTGTTCGTCAAGAGCGACGGTCATCGCTAGGACGCCTTTGCAGTCGTCGTGCATTCCCCACGCGTCGATCGCGGCGAGAATCGCGTCGGTCGCCGACGCGGAACAGACCCAAACGTCGATTCCGTTCGCCTGAAGCGCTTTCCATAACTCTTTCATATTCGCCGAAACGCTCACGCCCGACGTCCATTCGACGCGAACCTGTCCGACTTTTGAATCGATCTCCTTAGGGCTTTCCCAAAGAATTTTGCTCGTCTCAACCTCTCCAAATTTCTCGCAGGAGCGTCGCGCCATCGCGTACACTTCGTGTTCGCTCATTCCGGCGAACCAATAGACAACCCACGGATACGCGATCGAATTATCTTCGACGTCGCAAACTAAATCGTAAGAGAGACGCATTTTCGCGGCAAATTCAAGCCAGATCGGATCGGAATGAAGCTCCGTAAACGCTTCTTGAGGAACGCCGTTTGGCGTGAAAGGACCGTATTTGTCCCATAATTGGGAATACGCGCCGACAATGTCGTCAAACAAATCGTTGTAGGAACCGTTCATATATCCGTAGCTCGAAAGGTCGGCGTCGGGATCGGACAAATCGGTCAGCAAAATATCTTTGAGCGCGCTCGGCTCGATCGCAAACGCCATCGTCTCAAGTTGATAGACGATCAGTTGTTCTTCCACGTCAAAAATCGCGGTCGTGTTGTCGAAATCGAAGACGGCGTAAGAGTTTTTATCGTACGAGGGAGAACTCTTTCCGTACGTCGTCATAAGATCGTTGAGAGCTCTTTTGACGTCGGGAGCCCAGTCGTCGCGCTCCAGACGAACGTCTTGCGCGAAGACGTTCGAAAAAAGAACGGCAAACAAAGCGACAAGCCAACAGGAGGATTTCGTTAAAAAAGTCTTCATGAATATCGTTTCTTGATAAAATGGACGCGCTTAAGGACTATGGAATCGACGACCAGACGTCGACGTCGCCGTTCGAATTGAGCGCGTAAATACGTCTGGAATCAGGAGAAACGGCGATTCCAATAACGACCGTTTCCTCCGCGCGTTCGAGTCCGGCGTACGGCAATCGACCGAGCGGTTCGCCGCTCAAATTAAAGAAACGGATGGGAGACGCTTTTTCGTCGGTCTCGGACGAGGAAGTCTTTCCGGTCTCGGCGACGGCAAGCCATTCCTGAGACGCTGCGACGGCGATCGGATTAGCCGCGCCGGTAAAAGGCTCGTTGATTTCGCCGGAACGCGACCACGAATGATCCGCCCGCGCCGTCCCGGCGCTCGCGTTAAACGCGTCGACGCGGAAGAGGCCGGAATTTGAGACGAACAACTCGTTTTCGCCAGGCAAGTAGGAAATTGAGAAGTTCTCTTTAATCGCCGGCTTAAGCCCAGGATACGCCGCGGCGACGTCCGAATCGCCAATTACGCAATCGGGGGCGACTTCTTTCTTTTGTTCATGTTTGAGCGATTCGATCTTCTTCCAGGAATATCTCCACACCCTGCCCGACTGGAAATCGGCGACAAACAGGCGTTCGGACGAGGAAGCAAGCCCTCGAATATCCGCGCCGGGAATTGTCAAAATAAGCTCCAGGCCGCCAAGAGCGCCGTTTTGAGCGGTAAAAATCACCGATTCTCCCTCGCCGGGAACGACGTTGTCGAGGGAGAAACGCAACGATTTGACTTTATCGCCGTAAGCGACAAGCAACGAACCGTTTGTGGCGGCGTTTTCGTCGGAAACAAACGCGACGGCGGTCGGCGTTTCTTCCGGCTCGTTAGGCCAGGCGTCAAGTTTGTTCCCCTCGGCGTCGTAAAGAGAAACGCCGCGCGCGTCGGCGACGAAAAACTCGTCGTTCCAGCCGGCGGCGATCGAGTAACACGGCGTTTCCGCCGCGCGTTTAATCGTGTTCTTAAAGGAGAACGTCGGGCCGGAATCCGCGACGTGAAACGCAGAGACGGCGTCGTTGTGGCGCGGCGCGGTAAACACGCCGACCGCGCCCGCGGCAAGAGCGACGATCGTTACGACGGTCAGCACAAGCCACGTCGTCTTTGGTTTCTCCAACGCTTTCTCGTCAAACACGACGCGATGCGCGTGCCCCGCCGTATCGGTCCACGAATGTTTATGACCGAGTAATACTTGCGTTTCGTCTTTTTTCTTCTTCATCTCGGGCCCTTCCTCTTCAACATGGGAAATATCCCGCTACTGCACGGACAGAGGCCGCGCGGTAAATCCAACAATAATAAAGGCGAGCGTAGCCCAACCTAAAACCGTTCTTCCCCACCCTAACGATTGTTCGTCTCTCATCGTCCTGGGATGACGCAGTCCGAAGAAATACAGCAATATTAAAAGCAAACTCCAGTTCCAAAGCCGAAAGAACACGACGCCAAGGACGGCGCAACCGAAAAGAACATACGAACAAATCGCGGCGTATTTGCGCGTCAACGCGTAAAAAACGTGTCCTCCGTCAAGTTGCCCGATGGGAAAAAGGTTAAGCGTCGTGAGCAATATTCCCACCCAGGCGGCGACGGCGATCGGATGCATCAACAACGAGTGAACCGAAGGATCGTATCCTAACAACAGCTTCGCAACCCACTGAAAAATAAGCGGTTCGCCAAAAACTAACGTTCCCTCCGGAGGAGTTTCCGTCGATATGGGAACAAGCGACGAGTTTGCGACGCCGACGACGAGAAAAAAGAGCGTTAAAACCAGCCCCGCGAGAGGTCCGGAAACGCCGACGTCGAACAGCGCGCGCAGGCTCGGAACCGCGCTTTTCATCTTGATGATCGCGCCAAACGTGCCAAGAGGCGGGATCGGCAAAGGAATGAAATACGGAAGCGTCGTGTCGATTCCGTATCGTTTGTTCTGCAAAAAGTGCCCGAGTTCGTGGCACGTCAAGATCGTCATCAACGGCGCGGAAAACAGCAGGCCGGACGCAAACGAACCGCTTCCGTAACACAAAAAGCCGACGAACGTCGTCGTCAGCCATGTCGCGACGTACAAAAAAAGGGGGACAAGCCAATAGGGCCGCCGCGCCCAGGAATCACGCCAAGACGCTCTCTTCGAACGTTTTACGCTCGAAACGGGCTCGATCGTCGCGCGTTCCGATTCGATCGCCTTCATTTCGACGATCGACCGACGAATCGAGTCGAGCGATCGGTTCGCTTGTTCCAGGTCGCGGTCGTCCAACAACTCCTCCGATTATCTACGTGCGGCGTTTGCTCTCGTATTCCGCCAACTCGGGAGAAACCGTCGGCAAATCGCTCGCGTCGACGGTTTCCGGATCATAGCGCGACGCTTCTTTCTTCGCGCGCTCGCGCTCGTCCAACACGCGCAGAGCCTCCTCGGACGCGGCGCACGCGCAACGTCGCTTCGTCGCCTTGCCGCGCAAAACGGGAACGGCGAAAATCAACGCGAAAATCAAAAAAGCGACCGTCGCGACGACGATCGTCGCAAAAACGCCGCACGCGTGGCGACCGGGATGAACCGCGTCCGCAATAAGGAAAGCCGTCGTCATCGTCTCCAAATCGTCTCCAATAGCGCTTCGGCGCGTCGCTCAAAGGTTCGACTTAAATTTCAACGGGCGATCGGCAAGTCGCTCAAACGCTTCAAGATACTTCTCGCGCGTCTTGAGAACCACGTCGTCCGGAAGGTTCGGGGGCGTGGAATTGCGATCCCATCCGGACGCCAGGAGCCAGTCGCGAACGAACTGCTTGTCGAAGGACGGCTGTCCTTTGCCTGGTTCGTACAGGTCGGCGGGCCAGAATCGCGAGGAATCCGGGGTCAACACTTCGTCGATCAGAATAAGTTCGCCGTCGGCGGTTACGCCAAATTCAAATTTCGTGTCGGCGACGATAATGCCGCGCTTGGCCGCGTACTCGCTGCCGCGTTTGAAAATATCCAGCGACATGGAACGAAGCTTTTCAGCGACGTCAAGCCCAACGCGCTCGGCGGTTTCTTCAAACGAAATGTTTTGATCGTGGCCCGTATCTTCTTTCGTCGAGGGCGTGAAGATCGGCTCGTCAAGTTTGGAACTTTCAACCAGACCGGCGGGCAATTTCAAACCGCAAACCGTCTGCGACTTTTGGTATTCTTTCCAGCCGGAACCGGAAAGATAGCCGCGTACGACGCATTCGATCGGAACGACTTTCGTCTTTTCGCAAAAAACGGAACGCCCTTCAAACATCGACAAATCGGTTCCTTCGGGGAACGGAATTTTCGCGACGTCAGTCGTAATAACGTGATTGCGCACGCCAAGAGTCTCGAACCAAAACTCTGCAGTCTGATTGAGGACTTTGCCTTTGTCGGGAACTCCGGTCGGAAGAATCCAGTCAAACGCGCTGATCCGGTCGGAACTCACAAGGAGAACTTTGTCTCCGAAATCGTAAACGTCGCGAACTTTGCCGCGCCTGGGAGTCATGCCGGGAATCGACGTCTGCAACACTACGTTAAAACTCATCTCTCTACGTCCTAAACTTCAGGGAACATAAACGCGGAACGCTCGCGTTCCGCCGACGTTCCATATTATACGTTCTTTTTTTTCCCATGCAATATATCGAAGGGCGCCGCCAGCAAAGGAGAGAGTCGTCGCAACGCAAGCGCGGAGACGTAAATTTCCGATAAACAGCGAAATCAATCTTGACGTCGACGCGTTATTTTCTCATACTTCGACAAAGGCGCGCGTAGAAAGCGCGCAAACGCAATTATTGCCGATTCCCGTCGGAACAAACCAGAGAGGTTTTTATATGTCGATCCAACCTAAAAACGGAATTTCAGTCTCGCTTTCGGTTTTACTCGAAGGGGAAAACGTCGCCCCTTTCCGTAACGCGAATATTGCCGTTTGCAGTTGCGACGCGTACGAACCGCTCGCGGGAGGGCTGTACGTCTGTAAGAAGTCGGAACCGATCGCCGCCCTGGAAGACGTTAAAATCGCCGCCGCCAACGGCGCGGTCGCCGCCGTTCTCCCGAACTCTTTGGAATCGGCGTTTGCGGAAGAACAAAATTCGCAATACTCCGAAAACTATTCCTCGTTCCAAAAGATCTTTGTCGACGATCCCCGTTCCGTCTACGCGCGAGCGTGTCAGGCGTTTTACGACTTCCCCGCGAGGAAAATGAGAATGATCGCCGTTACCGGAACGGCGGGCAAAACGTCGCTGTCGTACATTCTCGGCGGCGTTCTCGCCGAAGCGGGCCAAAAAGTCGGCTTGATCGGATCGCTCGGCGTTTACGACGGCGCCAAGTTGCAACCTCTCAGGGAAACGACGCCTCAACCTGAAGAACTCGCCATGTTGCTCGATAGAATGGTCGAAATCGGGTGTCAATGCGCGATTGTCGAGACGTCGTCCGTCGCCATTGCGGAAAAAAGAATCTCGGGCGTTGAATTCGACGCCGTGTGTCTTACGAATTTACGCCGCGACCATCTGGACGTTCACAGAACCGTCGATCAGTACCGACGCGTCAAAATGCAGATTTTCAACTACCTCAAAAAGACGGGCGTGGCGATTTGCAACCTTGACGACCGCGTTACCGACGCCGCGTTGCACCTCATTACCCATCCGACGCTAACCGTCGGAATCCAACCGACGACGTGTTCCGTTTCCGGAACCCCCGTCGAAAGAAACGTTTCCGGCCAAACGTTCTATGTCGTCGCGGGCGCCGACGCGTGCCCGATTCACACGATGATCATTGGCAAAGAGCATATTTACAACTGTTTAGAAGCCGCCGCGCTCGCTATCGCGTGGAAAATCGATCTCAAAACGGTCGCCAAGGGGATCGAACGCGTTTCGTACATTCCCGGAAGAATGGAACGCATCGACTGCGGTCAACCGTACGACGTGTTCCTTGATCGCGCCAATTCGCCCGAATCGCTCGCCGCCGCGCTCGAAACGCTCCGTCGCGTTACGCACGGCTCGCTCTATTGTCTCCTTGCCGCGCCCGACGACGGCGATCGCAGCAAACGCCCGCTGCTCGGGAGAACTGCGGAGACAAACGCCGACTACGTGATCGTTACGAGCGGCAATCATCTGGAGTCGCAAAAGGACGAAGCTTTTGACGATTTGCTCAAAGGATTCGAAAAGCCTAAGGACGTTCACGTTATCAAAGACCGAAAAGAAGCGATCACGTGGGTTCTGTCGCACGCTTCTCCCGACGACTGCGTGCTCGTCGTCGGTCAGGACGTCTCGACCCTCGACGCGATCAATGAGAAATTTGTCCCCGACAGACAGTTTATTAAGCACTGGCTCTACGAAAACCAGCCGTGCGTCGAGACGTTTTGGTATAATTAAAACCGCTAAAAAACGTCGTAACTGAAAATCCACGCGGCGCTCGTCGACACGAGCGCCGCGTCGCTTTAGCGTCGGTTCGTTCGAAACTCGAGGTCGCGACCAGACGACGTTTCGGCAGGATAAAAACAAACGTCCAAAATCTTTTCTTTCTTGTTGCGCTTCTCGCTTTGTTCCCGTACAATAAATAGCGTCGACGATTTCCGTCGGGGAATCGCTTTATTATAACGCCGCGCATATTTGCGCGTTAACGCTAAGGAAAAAACTATGCAACGCCGCAACTTCCTGAAATACGCCGGGCTGGGCTCGGCGGCTATCGCCGCGGGACCCGCCGTATTTGGCGACGAACCCTCAACCGAAAAACAGTATCGAGTCGGTCTTATCGGCGCGGGCTGGTATGGGAAAATGGACTTGTTCCGACTCATTCAGGTCGCGAACGTCGAAGTCGTTTCCGTTTGCGACGTCGATCAGGAGGCGCTCGACGAAGCCGCCAGAATGATCGCGACGCGACAAAAATCGGGCAAAGAACCGGAAAAATTCCAC
>JAEEGL011559204.1_pt1 | contig 11058 bp, 7 predicted proteins | sample 9134231 | NCBI WGS metagenome assembly JAEEGL01 (sample SAMN16246548, study PRJNA631951) | gut metagenome | biome: gut microbiome; feature: rumen; material: fiber-attached | host: Bos | place: Iran: Karaj | collected 2018-10
GCAGGCAATATATATGATTGTGTCGGCGCCGTATGACAATATTTTACGAAGAGCCTTGGGATTTACACCGTCACGGGGTGGATCCAGTATAATGGCCTCAGGGGTGTCATGCAAATCATCAAGTATCTTAAGCACGTCCCCGGCGATAAACTCACAGTTCGTGATGCCGTTTTCCTTTGCCGACTGCTTTGCTGCCTCCACCGCTTCGGAGATCAGCTCCACTCCCACCACCTTTTCGGCGGCAGGTGATAAAAGCTGGGAAATGGTGCCGGTTCCGCTGTAGAGGTCGTAAAGGGTACTGACCTTTGTGCCTGAGGATTTTAAGTATTCCCGTGCAGTGTCGTAGAGCACTTCTGCCCCACCTGAATTGGTCTGGAAAAACGAAAAAGGCGATATACGAAAGTTGAGTCCCAAGAGTTCTTCCGTAAATTCAGGAGTACCATACAGCACATCCGTGCCGCCATCCTCCACCACATCGGCTATCCTGTCATTTCGGGTATGAAGGATCCCGGCTATCTTTCCCTCGCAGCCGCAGATTAATATCTCATCCTTCCACCCTTCCAAAAGCAGGGCTTCCTCATCATAGGTCATAACAGCCGGGCTTTGTTCGCATGTTAAAATATGATCCGCATCTATGGCCCTGCCGTTTCCGGTAGTCACAAGATCTACAAGGATCTCCCCGGTATGATATGCTTTTCTAACCAAAAGATGCCTGAGATATCCGGTATTTCGACTCCTGCTAAAATGCCTTATCCCCTTTTTTGTAAAATAATCCAGGGTGGCATTCAGTATCTTTATCATATCCGGGTGAGCGATACGGCAGTTTCCTACGCTTACGATATCATAATGGCTGCCCCGCTTGTGCATGCCAAGCGCCAGGGGCCCGTCCAGATACTCGTCACCAAAAGAAAACTCCATCTTCCCCCGGTAGCCTTCTTTTTGAGGGCTTTCTTTTATCCCCTCCCAGATACTGTCAAAGAATTCCTCTCCTGATACACCGGTTTCTGCCACCCCTTCGTGCAGGTTGGCATCATTAAACACAGGAACAAAAAGCTCCCGCATCTCCTTGTCTTTTACCTCAAGCTGCTCCTCGTAGGTCATCATCTGATATTTGCATCCCCCGCATTCCAAAAAATGAGGGCAGTAAACTTCTCTACTGCCCTCCATGCAGGGTGCGTTTTTTGAAACTTTTTTATGTTTTCTGCTCATATACACCTCAAAACTCGCTTCGCGACAGCTTTCACCAGACACAGCCCTTAGGTGGAAACTTTCTCCAGCTTAGCAAATCCCGCGAACATCCGCTTTACTTTTCCATCAAAATCCACGGCCACCTCATAGTCCCGGCCCCCGTCCTCAATGGAAAGCACCACTCCCTCGCCAAACTTCATATGCCTGACCCGGTCTCCCACATCATAGGAAAGTGGCTCCTTGCCTGATGAGGAAGCAATGCTTTTGGCCTGTACCTCATAGATTGTGGGTGCCGTCATGGCCGCTTTCCGTCTGCTGTGAGACTCTGCATTGTCCCGGCCAAAACCCCGCCTGTCAATAACCATATCCTGGCTTTTCTTTGCACCGGGCTCATATACATCTCCGTCCATAAGAGAGGTATCGATCTCCTTTACAAACCTGGAAACTGCGGAATACTGCAGTTCTCCCCTTATCATCCGGCTTCTGGCAGAGGTCATGGTAAGAAACTCCCGGGCCCTGGTGATGCCCACATAGCACAGACGTCTCTCTTCGCAAAGCTCCTCAGGGTCATCCCCGAAAACACACATTCCACTGGGGAAAAGCCCGTCCTCCATGCCTGCCATATACACATTTTTAAACTCAAGACCCTTGGCGGCGTGCAGGGTCATCAGTACCACATAGTCGGGATTTTCCTCCACATTGTCTATGTCTGCCACCAACGCCACCTCTTCCAAAAATCCAGTCAAAGTAGCCTCATCCTCTTCATGATCCTCGGTGTAGATAACTGCCTTGGATATGAGCTCATCAATATTCTCAATTCGGGCCATGGCCTCATCCGTACCCTCTGCCTCAAGCTCTCTCCCATAGCCTGTACGCTCCATAATATCCCTGATAAGCTCCGGCACTGTAAGGTCTTCGGCGTCCGCACGAAGTTCGGAAATAAGGTCCACAAAAAGCTTTATCTTTGCAGCAGACCTTCCTAATGTCTGTATCTCACCGGCCCTCTCTAAAACCTCATAAAATGACAACCCGTTGGCATCCCCGTAAGCGGCTATCTTTTCAACTGATGTGTTGCCTATGCTCCTCTTTGGCACATTTAAAATACGCCGCACCGACAGATCATCCTTGCCGCTTGCTACGGTTTTCAGATATGCCAGCATATCCTTAATCTCTTTTCTCTGATAGAAATTTACTCCGCCAACGATCCTGTAGGGTATGTTTTCATTTAAAAACTTCTCCTCTAAAATCCTGGACTGGGCGTTGGTACGGTAAAGCACCGCTGACTCGGAAAATGCCGCATCCCGGTTCCTGTTTTTGCTTTTAACATCAAGGGCGATAAATTCCGCCTCTTCGTACGCGTTGTCAAACTGGCGAAAACGGACCTTATCCCCCCTGGGGTTGTCGGTCCAAAGGGTTTTGTCCTTTCGGTTTTCATTATTTTTTATCACCTGATTGGCAGCATCTAAAATCATTCCGGTGGAACGATAGTTTTGCTCAAGCCGGATCACCGTGGCATTTTCAAAATGCTCCTCGAAGTTTAAAATATTGTGGATGTTGGCGCCCCTGAACCTGTAAATGGACTGGTCATCATCACCCACCACGCAGATATTGTGATGGGCCGCCGCAAGTAGCCGCACAAACTCAAACTGCGCCGTATTGGTATCCTGATACTCGTCCACCATTACATATTTAAAACGACTCTGGTAGTGATTTAAAACCTCAGGCTCCTGTTTAAAAAGCTCAACGGTTTTAAAGATCAGATCGTCAAAGTCCATGGCGTTGTTGTCCGAAAGAGCTGTCTGGTACTCACGGTAAACCCTTGACACAAGCTGCTCAGTAGGGTCTGAGCCAAACCGCAGGGCATAATCTGCATAGGATATAAGCTCGTCCTTTGCAGAAGAGATCTTTCCAAGGAAAAACTTTTCCTTATACTTTTTAGGATCGAGATTCAGTTTTTTTATGATCTGCTTCATCAATGCCTTCTGGTCATCGGTATCGTAGATGGTAAAGTCATTATCATAACCCACCCGATCCCCGAAGCGTCGGAGTATCCTGACGCAGGTGGCATGAAAAGTCATTACCCAAACTGCATCGGCTCCCACTCCTCCGATGGAAAGCACTCTTTCTCTCATTTCCCTGGCCGCCTTGTTGGTAAAAGTTATGGCCATAATATTATAGGGTGCCACACCTTTTTGTTGCATAAGGTATGCCACCCTGTGAGTCAAGACCCTGGTCTTGCCTGAACCGGCGCCTGCAAGTATGAGGACCGGTCCCTCTGTTGTAGTAACTCCGATAAGCTGCTCTCGATTCAACAGCTCATCCCATTTTATATCACCCATTATTCTTCTTTCTCATTCAGTCTCTCAAAGATCATCTCATACCCGTCATTGCCGTAGTTCACGGAACGGTTCACCCGGCTGATGGTGGCCGTGGACGCTCCCGTTGCGTCGGCGATCTCCTGGTATGTGCGCTCCTGTCTCAGCATATGAGCCACGGCAAACCTCTGACTGATAGCGGAAAGCTCCCCTACCGTACACAGGTCCTCAAAGAAAAGATATGCCTCATCCCTGTTTTTAAGTGTCAGTATGCCGTCAAGCAACAGGTCCATCGACGGTGTATGTAAGTTTTTGCTCATAAAATGATCACGCCCCTTTTTGCTGCATATTCAATGTCTTCCTGCGGCCATACGGAAACCTGAACCTCTCCGATATGGCATTTCCTAAGGAAAAACATACAAATACGACTCTGTCCGATTCCTCCTCCTATTGTATAGGGAAGCTTTTTCTCCAAAATCCCCTTTTGGAAATCCAGCTGCTCCCTCTCCGGGCAGCCTGCTTTAATAAGCTGCTCGTGTAATGAGTCCTCATCCACCCTTATCCCCATGGATGAAAGCTCAAGTGCAATATCCAATACCGGATAGTAAACAATGATATCGCCGTTAAGCTGCCAGTCATCGTAGTCCGGCGCACGACCGTCGTGCTTTTCGCCGTTTGACAGCAGATCACCTATTTGCATTAGGAAAATGGCTCCATACTCCTTTGCTGCCAGGTACTCACGCTCCTTAACATCCTTGTCAGGATATCTGTCCAAAAGCTCCTGCGTGGTCATGAAAGTGATATTCTCCGGCAAAATACACTCTACATAATCCAGCTTGTTGGAAACGTATTTTTCCGTAACCTTAAGGGCATCGTAAACAGATTTTACCGTTGCCTTTAGAGTATCAACATTTCGATCCTCTTTTTCGATTATTTTTTCCCAGTCCCACTGATCAACATAGATGGAATGGATGTTGTCAGTATCCTCGTCCCTGCGGATGGCGTTCATGTCGGTGTAAAGGCCCTGGCCTGTCCTGAAGCCGTAGCGGCCAAGAGCCTGTCTCTTCCATTTTGCCAGGGAGTGAACTACCTCTACCTCTTTATCACCCTGCTCCTTTATGCCGAAGCTGACCGGACGCTCAACTCCATTCAGATTGTCGTTAAGGCCTGACTCCGGGGTAACAAAAAGCGGTGCGGATACACGCCTCAGATTCAGCTCTGCGGTAAGTACCTGTTGGAAAAAGTCCTTTACCATTTTAATGGCCTTCTGAGTCTGCCACAGGTCAAGCTCAGGTTTATATGTTTCGGGTATGTTTATTTTGCTCATTGAAAAAATCCCTCCTATAGCTCGCAGGTTCCGACAGTCCTCGGGAAAGGAAGCACATCGCGGATATTGCCCATGCCCGTAAGGTACATTACACAGCGCTCAAACCCAAGGCCGAAACCTGCGTGACGGGTGGAACCCCAGCGGCGAAGATCCAGATAGAACCCATAGTCCTCACGATCAAGCCCCAGTTCATCCATACGCGCGGAAAGCTTTTCAAGATCATCCTCTCTCTGGGAACCACCGATGATCTCGCCAATGCCGGGCACCAGGCAGTCCATGGCGGCGACGGTCTTGCCGTCATCGTTTTGTTTCATATAGAATGCCTTGATATCCTTGGGATAGTCTGTTACAAACACGGGTCTTTTGAAAACCTGCTCCGTAAGGTATCTCTCATGCTCCGTCTGGAGATCCGATCCCCAGTGAACCGGATAGTCAAACTTGTCATTGTGCTTTGACAGCTCCTCTATGGCATCTGTATAAGTAATCCTGCCGAAATCCGAGGAAGCCACATGCTTAAGCCTATCTATCAGTCCCTTGTCTACAAACTGGTTGAAAAACGCCATTTCCTCAGGGGCATTTTCAAGCACATAATTGATAATGAACTTTATCATGTCCTCTGCGATCTCCATATCATCCTCGAGATCACAGAAAGCCATCTCCGGCTCGATCATCCAAAACTCAGCAGCATGCCGGGTGGTATTGGAATTCTCGGCACGAAAAGTAGGCCCAAAGGTATAGATATTTTTAAATGCCTGGGCAAAGGTCTCGCCGTTAAGCTGTCCGGACACCGTAAGGTTGGTAGACTTTCCGAAAAAATCCTTGGAAAAATCAACTGCCCCGTCCTCGGTAAGCTCAGGTGAAGCAGCATCCATGGTAGTCACGCGAAACATCTCTCCTGCTCCCTCAGCATCTGAACCTGTGATAATGGGAGTATGGACATAGACGAAATTCCTGTCCTGGAAAAATGTATGAATGGCATGTGCACAAAGGGATCTCACCTTAAACACCGCCTCAAATGTATTGGTGCGGGCACGAAGATGTGTCACAGTACGCAAATACTCCATGGTATGCCTCTTGGGCTGGATGGGATATTCCGGATCAGATGCTCCCTCCACTGTAACAGTGGCTGCCTGGATCTCAAAAGGCTGCTTTGCCTCGGGGGTTAATGTAAGCTCACCCGTTACTATGACCGCTGCGCCCACATTAAGAGCCGCAACCTCTGCAAAATTATCCATTGTATCATGATAAACGACCTGAACCGGCGAGAAGAACGTGCCGTCATTTACTACTAAAAATCCGAAGTTTTTATTATCCCGGTTGGTCCGTACCCAGCCTCCTATGGTCACTGTCTTTCCGCCCAAAGCTTCTTTTTCCTCAAAAAGCTTTCTGATGTCAGTCATTTCTTTTCTCATGATAAATAATCTCCTTAACTCAAATATGTCTGTAGTTTAATACACTAAAGTGTAAAAGTCAACCATCCCCGCTCTCAAACCTATTTGGAAGCAGAAGCCGCATTTTTCTCCGCCGTCTTTGTCTCCTGTCCGTCTCTGATGCATACCATGGCAATACCGAAGGCGATCCACACTACAGGGGATGTGCAGATATTACTGTCATTTGCCAGCCAGGAAAGGATAACTCCCGCATACATTGCAAGACAGCTGACGGCCAAAATCCTGAAGCAGCCGCCCTTTTTCCAGTTTTCATTTTCAAAGTGTGTAACCAAAAGTCTCAAAAGGGCTGCCACCTGCCAGATCAAAAATACGACCAGTGCTAACATGGCAACAAATCCGTTTTCAACCCACTGCTGAAGGAAACTGCAGTGAGGCTTAACATCCAGACTGTGGAGATTGCCCTCGAAAAGATAGTCGTTCTGAGGGTACTCTCTAACATAGGTGTTGGCTCCGGAGCCAAGGATAATATGCTTGCCCAAAAGAGGTATGGTGTAATTCCAAAGGCTGCCGCGATGGTGCAACAGATCCTGATCGAAAAATCTCACATAGGGAACATCATTGGGGAAGTCCTCTAACCTGTCGCGGAAGGTATAGTACATATAACCGTTTTCCGTTAATACAAAGTACCAATATTTTACACCAAGGGTAATACTGATACCGCCATATGAAGGCTGAGTTTCATTGCCTAACGCATCTACCTGCTGAGGTGAATAATAGGGTGCCACATCCACAATAAAGTTTTCATTTAAAGTACTCTGAGCCCTGATCACAGCGGGATTTTCGGGCAAAGCGCCGATCACCATGTTACTCCCATCCGGTTCATCACAGGTGAGTGTGACAGCACCCGTTTCGGGGGAGAAAGTGGAATGGAAGGTATAAATCTTATCAAAACAGCTTATCTCAAAGTCCACATCATCTTTGTTATTGTGCATGGCATTCATATATACATCATTGATGTAATCTTCACCAAAAAGGTAAGGCCTAAGCTTTTCTCCGATGGCTGTGGGTGAAGCCGCAGCCCCCACCACTGCCCCGATCACAAGGGCACCCACAACAAGCAGGATCACAACGTGCTTAACATCCGTGATCAGTTCTCCTACAATGAGTACTAAGACCACAACCACCAGAACTATCTTTCCGGATGCAGTATCGCTTCCTATGAGGGAAATAATGGAGAGTCCGAGTATGACAGCATTATATATCCGCTCAAAAAGATATCTTCTTTTCTCCGTCATAAAACCACCCTTGCCGGAAAGTGCAGCCTGCACCTCATCCCTTGGCTTTTCCACCATGAAAAATGCAGCCACAGCAAGGGAAATGACCACCGCATGATATGCCGGAAGAAAGTCAGGATTATATAGGGTCCCGTAGGAAGTTCTATACTGTCCCACTGTCATGGTATCTATCTGACTCCAGTAAATGGGGGAAAGATAAAGATGCTTTGCAAAGGAAGTCTTGAAAAAATCCAGGTCAAAATACTGGAGCGCAGAAATAAGACACTCTATAAAGATTCCGGGAGACGCCACTTTCCACAGCAGATTAAGGTCCGCTTTTGACCTTGCCAGGCTGTAAACATAGATGGCAGAAAATACATAGATCAGCACCACGGGCACCGACTCAAACATTTCAAAAGAGCCACCCCAGGCCTGCATTTTATAGGGAGATGCGAAGCCGGATATCAAAACAAAAGCGGCATAAACATACAGAGGGATAAGCATTTTGTCAAAGACAAATTTTTCTTCCCTGATCCATTTATACAAGAAGAAAATACAGACCATGACCAGGCCCACCGGAATGTATATGAACATCTTTGAGGCCAGATACACATCCACTACCTGGCCACTATCAAACCAGGAAAACTCGGACATACCCGGATCATACTGGTAGGTATGAATGATCAGTGGGATATATCCTAATATAATGGCAGGCAGGATCAAAAGATAGTTGCCTGTCTTATCCTTAACAGCCGTAGCATTGTTGTTCTTTTTTGCCACCTTTGAACTCATTTTAATCTCCTTCCGCCTATTATAAAGCAATCTAAATAATTATATCCTAAATCCGCTGTTTTTCCAAACTTTTTTTGCCAATTTTGAGCCTTAGGAAATAATGACAAAAAAAGTTTATTATGTTATACTTTTTTAGTACAAATGACAAATTTATCCCCTTTTTGACTAAATAATAATCCAGGAGGATATACATGGCTGAAAAAAAGACTGCCCAGAACAAAAAGCATAAGATCGGAATTATGTTCTCAAACAAGGACAATCCGTTTTACGGAAGCCTCTATAATGGTGCAAAAAGCTATGCGGACGATACCAAAGCAGATGTGGAGCTGTTATTCAAGCAGGTCTATTTTTCCGCAGAATCCCAGTGCAAGGCACTTAAGGAGCTGGCAAATGAGGATCTTTCCGGACTTATTTTAGTACCCTTTGATCATCCCGAGGTTTTAGAGCACCTCCTTCCCTTTTACGACCAACGCGTTCCCATTGTCACATTAAATACCGACCTGCCCCGTTCAAGCAGACTTGCCTATGTGGGCAGCGACAGTTACAAATGCGGCAGAGCCTCCGGGGAGCTTTTGTCCATGATCACAGGCGGCCGTGCAGAGATCGCCATTATCACGGGTTCCAGAGATTTTACCAGTCATGAGCAGCGGATCTCAGGTTTCAAGGATTACCTCAAAGAACACTGCCCCAAGATGACCATAGAGGATATCATCGAGTGCAAAAATGACGATTATACAGCATATGACCTTACTAACAGGCTGCTTTTAGCCTACCCCACCCTCTCCGCCATGTATTTTACTGCCGGAGGCGTTGTGGGTGCATGCAAGGCCCTTGACCAGATGACGGTACCCAGAAAGCTTTCCGTTGTTTCCTTTGACGTAACGGAACGCACCAGGGAGTATCTCAAGAAAAAGATCATCACCGCATCTTTGGTACAGGATCCCTTTTCCCAGGGATATAAAGCCATGGAGGTCATCTGTGAGAAGATATTCAATGACAAAAATCCCAAGTCACAGGAAATCATCTTCCCCGTGTCGGTAATGCTCAGTGAGATGGTATAAGACATTTTTAGAGTTGACTTTAAAGTGTTAAAAGAGTAAAATGTGCAAGTGGTTTGTCCGCATCAGCTCCAATAGCTCAGTTGGTAGAGCACTTCACTCGTAATGAAGGGGTCTCCGGTTCAAGTCCGGATTGGAGCTTACATATTTTTGGTTTTACTTACCGGGTTGCACGATCTGCGACCCGGTTTCTGTTTTTAAAGAAATGGAGATCATTATGAGGATAATGGGTGTAGTCGCTGAATATAATCCTTTCCACAACGGACATGTATTTCAGTTTGAGCATGCAAAAAAAGATCTTGGAGCTGACGGCGTCATCGTGGTAATGAGCGGCAATTTCGTCCAACGGGGTGAGCCTGCCATTTTAGACAAATACACCCGCGCAGGGCTTGCCACCGCAAACGGAGCGGATCTGGTTATTGAAATGCCGGTCACCGCTTCCACCGCCAGCGCTGAGATATTCGCGGAAACCGGTGTGAGCCTGCTTTTATCCACAGGAGTTGTGACTGACCTCATGTTCGGCTGTGAGGACGAGAATCCCGAGCTTTTCAAAAAGGTGGCCTCCTATTTTTTAGAGGAGCCCCTCGCCTTTAAGACCAGCCTGGCCAAGTATCTCAAATCCGGCCTCCCCTTTGCAAAGGCAAGGGCCAATGCTATCGTGGATAATTGGGATAATCCCGATGAAAGGGAGCTGCTTACCACATTTTTGGCTGCCCCCAACAATATCCTGGGTATCGCTTATACCCGATCACTTTTGTCACGAAGCGACACCATAGGTCTGCATCCCATCCACAGGCGGGATGTTAATCATGATGATACCACTTTTTCCGCCAATTTTTCCTCTGCGTCATTTTTGCGCCGTACCCTTCTTCAGGGGGAAAGCACAGAGCCCGTCCGGGCCACCTACAACGGGGTGGATCAGGGTGCAAGAGTAAACGGGGATTCCATTGCCATGTTCATTCCCGAAAACGAAGTGCCGGTGATAAACGAAGCCTGCAGAAAGAATATCCTCATAAGCGCTGATGACATTTCGCTGCTTCTTCACCAGGCACTGATCTCCCATGATGATCTGTCTGATTTTTTGGATTGCAACGAGGATATTTCCCGCAGGATATTAAATGAGAGAAATGAGTTTGTGACATTTACGCAGTTTGCGGATCATCTTAAGACCAAAAATCTGAATCACTCCAGGATCCGCAGGATCCTTACACATCTGGTGCTTGGTATCAGACAAAATGATCTGTCATTGCTTAAGGCGGAAAACTATGCGCCCTATATCAGAGTATTGGCGTTTTCCGAAAAAGGACAAAATCTTTTATCCGAGATCAACAGCTGCACTTCCATTCCCATTATAGTATCTCCTCAGGAAATGAGAAAGGATTCCCTGGCCTCAAGAGAGAAGGAAATCCTTTTAACCCGTGATATTTATGCTGCTGACCTGTACCGCTCCATTTTAACGGCCCGTTTAAAGAGTGCCCTGCCTACTGAGTTTACCAGGAGGTTTGGGGACTGAGGACTCAACCTTCGCTTCGCTCGGTTTCGTCTCGAAGCTTTCGGTCAATGATGGAACAGACGAAGGCCCGTAAATGCCATTACCATATCGTATTTATCAGCTGTCTCAATAACATTGTCATCCCGGATGGATCCGCCGGGCTCAGCCACATATTTAACTCCTGACTTGTGTGCCCTTTCGATATTGTCTCCGAAGGGGAA
>JAEEGL012549799.1_pt1 | contig 11058 bp, 6 predicted proteins | sample 9134231 | NCBI WGS metagenome assembly JAEEGL01 (sample SAMN16246548, study PRJNA631951) | gut metagenome | biome: gut microbiome; feature: rumen; material: fiber-attached | host: Bos | place: Iran: Karaj | collected 2018-10
ATAATCTGGTTTTACATTTTTATTAAATTCAAAAACTTTAAATAATTTATAATAAATATCAATTTGATTTATTAAATCTGTTTTTTTTAAAATTGTATATTGAAATGGAATTGGTAATTCACTTGGTTCTCTATATTCTTCGAATTGATTAAGTAACATTTTTGATTTATTTCTCCTTTCTTGAGTCATTATGAATTTATTATTATTATTATATAATCTATTAGAAACAATTTGATTTACAATTCTTTTATAAATTCCTTTTATTAATTGAATATTTTTACCTGATTTAATTAATTCATATAATCCATGTATTATTACTTCTTTTCCATGTTTTCTTCTTGTTAAATTTATTAAAGCATCAAATTTTGAACTTGAATTATCATAATAAATTAATGGATCAAAATATATTTTATATAAAGTAAAACAATTTGGTGAATTTTCATTTTTTTCTTCTATTATACTCCCATTTATTTTAATATCTTTATTATAAAATATTGTATTTGTATATGCTAACATTGAAATAGTCTCAACAAAATTATATTTTAAATTTATTTTAAATTTATAATCTATTGGTTTTTCTGTTTTATCATCTGTTATTAAATAATCATCAATTTTTACTGATATCATTTTATCAGTTTTTTTTTTATTTTCAGTTAATATTTCATAACTTGATATAGGAAATTTTTTAAATAAAACTTTATCTTCATTTTCACAATTTAAGTCAATAATTGTAGTTTGCATTTTATCAAAATTATGTAAAAGACATAAATTATCAATAATTTGTAAAGTATTTTCATGTTGATTTTCAAATTGTATTTCATAAACTTTTTTAATTTCATATAAAGATATAATACCAAAAAATTGAATATAACCTACTTCATAATTTACATAAATTAAATATAAATTATGATAAATTGATTCTAAAAAAAAATGATTGTCTTTATAATTATCTTTAGTATTTATTAAAGGTGGACCATTATATTCTAATCTTCCTCCTTTATTACTAATAAAACCAAAAAAGGATTTAATAACTGAAGTTGAATCATTATTTGAATTTTGATTTCCTTTTTTTTTAATCTCAAAATAAAATGGTATTGTAAAATATTTAACTTGACTTAAATTATATAAATCAAATGATTGAGTATTATTCTGTTTTTGAATACATAAAATCATATAAATTGGATTATAAATAAATTTACTTATTAAATTTGGATAATTTATTTCTGTAATTAAATTTACTTCTTCTATTATTTCATTTTTTTGTTTTATTTTTGCAATTTCATAATATTCAACTTTATCTTTATAAATCAATAAAAAATAAATATTATCATCTTCATTAAATGAAAGAGTTTGTGTATTAAATATAAAAAACATTCCTAATAAAATATTTAAGTGATCTGATAATATTTTTATTACATTTCCTTTTTGTAAATTAACAACTAAAATTATTTTTTGTCCATTTTTTTCTAAGAAAATTAACATATATTGAATTTGTTTATCTACAGCAATTTTATAGATATCATCTTTATTTAATTGAAGATTTATTTCTTTTTTTAATTGAGTAGCACTTTTATTAAAAATTTTAATTCCAGAAGAACAAATTTGAATAAGTTGTTTAGAAATATTATCAAAAAATAAAAACTGTTCAACTTCATCAATACCATGTCTAGAAAATGTACTAACATCAATTTTTTTATAAATAATAGGAGAAACTTCTTCAACCATTAATCAAAAAATAAATAAAAATTAATCAAAATTTAAACAAAATAAAAAAAATAAAAAAAAACATTAATAAATAAAAAAAAAATAAAATTAAAAAAAAATTACTAAAATTCAGAAGACAAATAACCTTTAATTAATTCTCTAGCATTATACATAGAAGCCATACTTTCACCATAAGCACCAGTTGATAAAAAAGCAAAAAAATCTCCTTTTTTAGCTTTATTCATTTCATAATCTTGAATAAAAACATCAGAAGATTCACAAATTGGACCAACGACATCATATTTTTCTTTTTCTCCATTTAAATTACTAATATTTCTAATTTGATGTTTAGCTTGATATAATGCAGGTCTTAATAAATCACTCATTCCAGCATCCATTATTACAAAAGTTTTATTTGGACTTTTTTTAATATAAGTTACTCTTGATATCATTGAACCACATTGACATATTATTGATCTTCCTAATTCAAAATGTAATTTTTGATTTTTTTTTAAATTTATTTTTGAATATAAATTAAAGTATTCTTTAAAATTTGGAATTGGATTTTTTTCTGGATTTTCATAATCAATTCCCAATCCACCTCCAACATCAATAAATGTTATTTCTATATTTTTTTCTGTTAATTTTTCTTGTATTTCATTAATTAAATTAACTAAAGGATTAAAATTATTTATATCTAAAATTTGAGAACCAATATGAAAGTGAATACCAATAAATTTAATATTTGAATATTTTTCTTTATTTTTTAAAACATTATCAATAATATCATAAATTTCAGATAAATAAATTCCAAATTTATTTTCATTTATTCCTGTTGTTATATATTTATGTGTATGAGCATCTATATTTGGATTTATTCTAAAAGCAATATTTACAATTTTATTTTTATTTTTTGCAATTTCATTAATTGAATCTAATTCAGGAATTGATTCTACATTAAAACAATAAATATTATTATCAATTGCATATTTTATTTCTTTTTCTGTTTTACCTACTCCTGCAAATACTATTTTTTCAGATGAAAATCCTGCATCTAAAGCACATTTTATTTCACCTCCGCTTACTGTATCAACTCCTATTCCAAATTCTTTTATTATTTTTAATAATTTTAAATTATGATTTGCCTTTATTGCATAATGAATTATAAATGGTTTTTCTTTTATTTCTTCTTTTAATGATTTTAAAGTATCTTTTAATAAATCTTCATTATAATAATAAAAGGGAGTTTCTTTTAAATTAAATTTTTCTATTGGATAATTGAAATATTTATTCATTTAAAATATATAAAATAATTAAATATAATTATTTATAATTGAAATTTTATTTTTTAATCTAAATTTAATATATAAGCATTATCAAATAATAACTCTTTATTTACTGTATTTAAATCATAATATTTTCTATTTAAATCATTACTAATATTATAATTATTATTGACACATTCTTCCATTTCTTCTAAAGATGGTTTTGAAATATTATCCTCAAATGAAGTAATTGAATTTTCTACTTCTTTTCTTCTACATACATTACATGCTATAAAATCTTCTTTTTTAATTGAACACATAAAATGAATTTTATGACCACATTTAAAAAAACAAATTACATCATCATCTTTAATTTCATTATTACAATAATCACATTTATCCATATCATATATACTTGCATTTTTTATTATTTTTAATAATTCTTTTTCATCTTTTCTAATATTAATTGAAAAAAGATTAGAAGCTAATTCTAATATTTTTCTTGAATGTGTAAATCCATCTAACATTTTAACTAAAATTGGTTTAAATTCTTTATATTCAATTTCTTTATTTTGTTCTGTTAAATTTGTCATTATTTTTGTTATTTTTACATATGTGTACATATTATCAAAAACTTTTTGAATATCTTTATTAATTAATATATCTAATTCATTTGATTTAATTTGTTTTTTTTTTACATCTTTTCTAAAATCATATAACATTTTTATTAATTGAAACCAAGCTTTTTCTCTTATATCATCATCTATAAAATCTTGTTGACAAATATTTATACTTCTGTCTAAATTTTCTTCATGTTTTATTATTAAATTTTCTAAATTTTTTCCTCCTTTTTCTTTTACTTCAATCAATAAATTTTCCATTCCTGTATTTAATATTTGATTTGATAAATTTAAAGCATCTTCTAAATTATTTTCTAAAATATAGAAATAAATACAAGCATCATATACTTTATTTTTTATAAATTTATCTAAGCAATCACTTGGATAGGATCTTTTTTTTATATTCTCTAAAATTTTTTCTTTTTGATTACATTCTATTAATAAATCAATATGTAAATTTAATAATTTTTGATAAAATTCAATTCCTTCATCATCAATTGGTAAATAATCTTCTTTATAACTTAATATTATTTTTTCTAAATAATCTAATTTTAATAATTTATTTGAATCTAAACTTTCTAAAACAAGATTTTGATTATTATCATACCATTCAAAAATTAAATTATATAAATATTGACTTGATAAACTACATAAATCAATTAATTTTTCCATACATTTATTTTTAAAATCATTAAATTTTTCTATATCTTGTGATTTATATTTTCTTAATGTTTCATCAATGAAATCATAAGTTTTCTTTATTTTATCAGAAAATTTATATTCATATAAAAATAAATATAAACATTTTAAGTTTTCATCAAGGATTTTTAATAAATTTATTTTTACTAAAATGAATGATGTATTATCTGTTGATTTTAATAAATCTTTATAATCATTTTCATTAAATAATAATTTAGAATGATTAATCATTTCATTTATTTTTTTTGAAATTTTTATTATTTCATCATCTGAAAATTTTTTATTCCTAAAACCAAAAATATCCATTTCATTATCATATGTTTCTAATTGAGATTCAATTGAAATTAAAAATTTTACAGTTTTTATAATAATATTTTTATCTAATTCATTTAATTGAATTGCAATTTCTGCAATAAAATTATATAAATCTAATTTTATTGAATATTTATTTAAACTTTCTACAATTTCAATTATCACTTTTAAAAATATATAAACATTTGATTCTTTAATTTGTTCATTATTATAAATTATCCCTTCGAATTTTTTATCATCAAATTCAATATTATATTGTGAAGAAAAATTATTAGTAATATTAAATAATCTATATATAATTGAAAAAACTGATAATGAGTCAAAATTTAATAATATACTTAAATTATTTTTTTTAATCATCCATAGAAATATATCTTTAATTAATATTTCATATTTATTTATTGATATTTTTTCATTTGTTGGATATTTATAACCATTAATACATAAATTAATATACCATAATAATTTATCTCCTATATATTGTTTTGAATTTTCAATATCAAGTATAGGTAAATTATTCAAAGCATTTTCATATGAAATAAACTTTTCATTTTCAATTTCTTTTGAATTCAAAAAAATATCATAAATTTTGATAATAGGTTCAAAATAATTTTCTTCTTTATTATTCATATAAACATAAATCAAAGGAGTAATTAATTTAAATTTAACAAATAAATCTAACATTTCAATAGAATCAAAAGAAGTTAAATTTAAATGTTTTAAAATTAAACCTAAAGTTTCAATATTATTTTTTTTTTTATAATAATCAATAATAATCATTAAAGTTTCATAACTAATTTTTTGATTATTCATATTATCATTAAGAATAAAAGGTTCTAATTTCTGAAAAAAAGAATCAGTAAAATCTCTATTATCAAAAATAGGTTTAACTTTATTAATTAAATAATCAACATCATCAATTAAAATACAAAACTCAATACAAATATCTAAACAATTGTTTATATCATTTGAATCAGTATTAATTATACAATAATGAAGTATCATTCCTTTTAAAGAAGAACCAACTTTTAATTTTCTTCCATTTTCATCAATTGGAATATCTGAAAAAGTAATATTTTTTCCTAAATAAATATCAACTCCTAATGATAATGCTTCCATCCATTCACCTTGTTCTCTTAAATTATTTATACTTTGTTCCCAATTTAATATTTTACCAAATAAAAAATTTTTTTTTGTTAAAATATATAAAGTTTTCCATTGATTTATTATGAAATTATTATAAGTTGGTAATAAAATTTCTCTTTTTTTTTCTGATAAATCTTTTATAAATGATTGAAATAAAAATTGATCATCCATTTTAATATCATTTAATTCAGATTTTTTTTTTTTATTTATTTGAGGAATAACAACAAAATCTTTTGTTAAATAAATATTACCTGGAGTTAATAAACCAGTATTTAAAACTTTAAAACTTTTATACATATCATAAATAAAAAGAATAGAATTTGATAAAAAACCCATTCTTAAAATTTGATTAGAATTAACATAATGACCAACTAAAATAACATCTTTAAAACCAGTATTTTGATTAATTCTAAAAACATAAATATAAACAACTTTTTCCCATGAAATTGAAAATAATCTATGTTGTATATTTATATCAATATTATTTGATTTTGCAATTGAATTTTCTTCAATTTTTTCATTTTCTTTTAAAGAATTTAATATTTTAGAAGGAGTATTTGTTGGAATGTAACCAAAACCAAATGATATATCTGGAATAAATGATTTTGAAAAATATAAAGGACGATGTATTTTTTGTAATTGAATTGTTTTTGGTACTAATTGATATATTAATACACATTCAGTACTTGCTAATGAAATTATTTGAGGATTTTTATTATTAAAACATCCATAATTTAATTCATCATTATGTAATTTTAAAATATCAATTTGATAAAATGGTGTTGTTTTATAATAAATAATATTTTCATTTTTAACATTTAAATATAAAAAATTCTGAGTTAAAATTATTTTATTTACTTCACCGTTTAAATCAGAAGAAATAATTTCAGTAACAGAAATATCTGTTGTTAAAAATTTAGTACATAAAATTCCATTTTTATGTTCTTTTTTTAATGTTTTTTGAATTTTACCAAATTTTATATCCCATAAAATAATATAACCATTTGAATATCCTGCAAGTAAAGTTGTTTTATCATCTGAAATATCCATACAAAGAACTTTTGTATTTTCTATTTCTTTATTAAAAAATGATTTAATTTCACATTCCTTTTCACATGAAAACATTTTTATTTTACCCATTGAATCTCCTGTAAATATTAAATCATTTTTTGCTGTTATTGAATAAATTGGAGTTGATTCTCTAAATATTTTTTCAGTTAAAGTATGCTTATTTGGAAATTGTAATATTGTTGGTTTTTTTTTCATATTTTCACTAAAATTTGATAATTTAAATATAGTTTTATTTTTTTTCATTGTTGATTCTATATAAAATGTTTCCATATAATTTATAAATTCTATTGAATTTTTAAATTTTGGGATTTCTATTTTTTTTTTATTTACTATTTTTGATTTTGGAGCTTCTGATAATATTTCATTTATTAAATTATTTTTTTTTATTGATGATTGTTCATTTTGTAATTCTTTTAAATTTTGTTCTGTAGAACTTAAAAAGTCTAATTTTGATGTTCCTGAATCAATATTTTCATATCCTTCAGTTAATTTTAATATATCATCAATATTCATTTGAGAATCAATATCGGTTTTATTTACATTTTGAGTATTTGTTAATGGAACATCAATAGAATTTAATATATCATCAATATTTGTTAATGGATCGTTGTCCATTTTAAATAAAATTGAAAAAAGTATAAAATAATAAAATTAATTTAACTTATATTTATTTAAAAAGTTTTATAAAAAAATAATTATTAATATTATTGATTTTTTGAAAAAAAATATAAATGAAAAAAATATTGTCCCTTTCAATAAATATTATAATTTTTAAAAAAATAAATAATAAAAAATAAAAAATATTATGTTAATCATTTTATATAATTAAAAATAAAAAAATATTATAATGCAAGAAGATTATCAATTAACAGATGAATATGACAGAGAATTTATTGCTTTATTAACAGGTAAAATAAAATTATATAATAAATAAATTTAAAAAATTAAAGACATTAGACAAAGATGTAATAAATTTCAAAAACATGACAAATTAAGAATTGAAAGTTGGTTAAAAAAATTATGTCAAGTAACAAATAATATAGAATGGAAAAGAAATAGAAATTTACATGCAATAAGTTTATTAGATATGATAATAAATAAACATTTTGAAGAACCTTATAATAAATTTGCTCCTGAAGGTCCAATTCCAGTTTTATCAAAAACAATTGTTAAAAGTAGATTATCAAATAAATTTTGGAAAAATACTCAAAAAATTTATGATGAAGTTAATAATCCAGATCAAGAAAATTTAAATTATGATATTAATAAGATTAATAATTTGAATTTAAATAATGCTTTAAATAATAATACTAATGATGAATATGAAAAACAAAATCAAATTAAAGAAGATTTAAAAAAAAATAAACAAAATAAATTAAAAAGTGGTCAAAAAAATTTGAATATTAATTATGCTGAAATTAATGAAAAATTAAAAAATGAAATTGAAGAAATGAAAAATATAATTTCAAATTTACAAAATGAATTAAGTAAAAAAGATATGATAATAGAAAATCAAAATAATGAAAAAATAAAATTAACAAAAAGAGTAGAAGAATTAGAAAGTGTGTTATCGCAATATTTAGAAATAGAAAAAAATTCCAAACAATAACAAAAAAAAAATATTTAAAAAAGAAACAAATAATTTAATTTTTTAACACAAATTTTAATTTTAAAAATTTAAAAAAAAAGCAAAAAAAAATTATTGTTTAGCAAGTAACTTATCTTCAAGTTCTTTTTTCTTTCTTTCTGCTTCTTGTCTTTTAACTTCTTTATAAATTGCAAATTGTTCTTGAGCAGATTTTTTCATAACATTATTACTTTTAATTTCATTCATTTTTCTTCTAAATGCCATTAAATTTTTTTCTAAAGTCATTTGTGCTAAAACAATTTTTTCTCCTGCATTAATTCTTTTTAAATCTGTTAAATTATCTTTATTTGCTCCTCTTGTTAAAAATAAATTTTCTGCTTCTAAAATTGATTCATTTCTCTCATCTAACATTTTAGCATTTTCTATTTTATTTTCTTGACATAAATTATAATATTCTTTTCTTTTTTCTTTTTCTTTTTCAAATTCTACTAATTTCTTTTTATCAAATTCTAATTTTTTTTTTTCATATTCATTTAACTTTTTTAATAATTGTCTTCTTTTTTTTTCATTTTCTCTATCTAATTCTTGTAATCTTTCTTCTTTTTCTTGTAATTTATTTCCTAATTTTTTTTTTCTTTTTCTAAATTCTTTTTCTTTTTCTTTTCTACTCCAATACTATTTTTTATTATATAAATTAAAATATTTTTTATTCTTACAATTCCACAATATTTTCTGAATTCTTTTTCTTTATTTTCTTTTTGTATTTTTTCATTTTCTTCATTTAATTTATCTAAATTATTTAAATGTCTTATTTCAGTTTCTAATAATTTTTTAGTATAAGCATCATGTTTTTCATCTTTAATTTTTTGATTTCTTTCAATAAATAATTGAACTATATTTTTATTTTTTAATTAAATAAAATATTACTTTTATCATTTATTTGTTCTTCAAATTTTTGTCTATTTATTTCTTCTTCCATTAAATGTTTCTCTACATTTTCTCTTGCATTTTTTTCTCTTTCCATCATTAATTCAATATTTTTCCTTTTTTCTCCCATTTTTTCTTTATTTGTTGTTTCTAATGCAGTTAAAAGAAGTTGTTCTTTTTTCTTTAATTTTTTAATTAATGCTGCATTTTTTTTCTTATAATTTTCTTCATTCATTTCTTTCATTCTTTGTATTGTTTCATTATATTTTTTTCCTACATTTTGCCATTTTTTTCTTATTTTTTGTAATTGTGCTTGATGACGAGTTGAAAATTCAAAATCAGTCATCATTTTATTATAATCATAATCATTCATTTCTTGTGCTTCTTTTACTAAATCAACTAATTGTGTTACACTCTAAATTTATTTTATTTTTTTTAAGTTACTGGATCTAATTCTGATGATGACATTTTAATATTATTATTTTATATTTTTTTATATTATTAAATGTTTAATTTAACCTTGTAATATTATTATATATTTGTTTTATTAATATATTATATTAGTTAAATTCTTAATTTGATATTACATCATTTTTGTTCACAATTTACTATAATTAAGTAATTGAGGACCTCTGATGTTGAATGCATTTAGGTTATATTTATTTTTAATAATTTAATTGATATATAAAATTAATTTTATGGTTTCTTTAAAATAATAAATTAAATTTTTTAAAAGATATTCAAAGAAATTAAATTAAACTTAAAAAAGGTTTAAAGAGAGATTTAACCAATTATTGGAAAAATGATATGGTTTTTATAAAATAATCATTTTTAATCAACATTTTGATATATGATATAGGTATTATAAATTTAATAGTTCAAACTAAAATAGAAAAAGTTTTTATTTGGTTAATTCCTTTTCAAAATTTAATAATAAATTCAAATAAATATTATTTGAATAATCTAATAATATATGTAAATGAAAATATTATATTTGTAAATAAAATTGTATCTTTTTCAAACTTATTTTTTTAATATTAAGAAAAAAAATGTTATAGTACAAATAAAGTATTTCAAAAAAATCAGAATAAATATATTGTTCAAATAATCAAAAGAAGAAAAGTTAAAAGAATTATTGAAAAATATATCAAAATATTTTGATGAAGAAAAAAGACTAATTTAGATATTTTATAACAAATGAAAACAAGATTAATTAAAAAATTTCAATATATTGAAGATAACAAATTAAAAATTGTAGATTAAATTATATAAATAAAGAAGATTTTAAAATTATATTAATGATGAAATTGATAAAGTATTGATGAATGAAGTTGAAAATAATGATATAGATGAAAAAGAAGAATATTATAATTATGATATTAATTATATACCTTCAAAAATCATTAATGAAAATAAATTTAAAAAATTGTATCAGAAAAAATAGAAAAATTAAAATCAAAATAGAAGAAAAGAATAATAAGTATTTTTATAGATATACTTATATTATATTTGATTAAATAATTTATTTAAAAACTTATTTTTTTAAAATAATAAATGTTATTCAAAATTGATGCATTTTTTTTATTTTTTAATATTTTCATAACACTTTATTCTTTTAATTATCAATTTATTAATTGTGATAAAAAATATATAGGATAATAATATTCAAAAAAATAAAATAAAAATTTTAAAAAAAAAATTAAAAAAAAAAAAACAATTAAAATAT
>JAEEGL012827383.1_pt1 | contig 11058 bp, 10 predicted proteins | sample 9134231 | NCBI WGS metagenome assembly JAEEGL01 (sample SAMN16246548, study PRJNA631951) | gut metagenome | biome: gut microbiome; feature: rumen; material: fiber-attached | host: Bos | place: Iran: Karaj | collected 2018-10
CGACTCCGGTTACTACACCGCGAAGGAACTCGACATCGAAGAAGAGCCGGCAGGCGGCGAACTGGTCGGTGTGGCAATGCCCACGAAGGACCTGCAGCGCTGGAACCAGGACGGCGAGAATATGAAGAATATGCTCGAGAAGGCAGGCTATCAGGTCGACCTTCAGTTCGGCGCTAACGAGATCGCGACCCAGGTCTCCCAGCTGGAGAACATGATCGCGAACGGCTGCAAGGTGCTGGTCATCGCGTCCATCGACGGCGACTCTTTAGGCACAGTCCTCGCACAGGCGAAGGAAAAGAACATCCCGGTCATCGCTTATGACCGTCTGATCATGAACTCCGACGCCGTCAACTACTATGCGACGTTCGACAACTGGCTTGTCGGCACGAAGCAGGGCGAGTTCATCCGCGATGCGCTGGATCTTGATCATGCAGCCGGCCCGTTCAACATCGAGTTTATCACCGGTGACCCGGGCGACAACAACATCAACTTCTTCTTCGACGGCGCAATGAGCATCCTTCAGCCGTATCTTGACAACGGAAAGCTCGTATGCAAGTCCGGTCAGACCGAGAAGGCAGTTGTCGCGACGGCATCCTGGGCAACAGATGCTGCACAGTCTCGTTTCGAGAACATCCTGTCCTCGAACTATGCGGACGGCACGCCGCTCCATGCAGTCCTTGCATCGAACGACTCCACCGCGCTCGGCGTTGAGAACGCATTGGCTTCTTCCTATAAGAACAGTGTCTATCCGGTCATCACCGGCCAGGACTGCGACATCGCGATCATGAAGAACCTCATCGCAGGCAAGCAGGCAATGTCCGTCTTCAAGGATACCCGTACGCTGGCATCGAAAGTCGTCGAGATGGTCGACGCCCTGATGAAGGGCAAGGAGCCGCCGGTCAACGATACGAAGACCTATGACAACAACAAGGGCATCGTCCCGTCTTACCTGTGCGAGCCGGTAAGCTGCACAGCTGACAACTACAAAGAGATCCTGATCGACTCCGGCTATTACAAAGAGTCTGATCTGAAGTAAGATCTGCTGATCCCGTACATTGGGCAAGGCGGGGGTCTCCCCGCCTTGTCCGATGTATTACTTTTTTTCTATATGGAAATCAATACGGAACGGAGGGGATTTTTTGTCAGATAATATTCTGGAAATGCGTGGGATCACAAAGCAGTTCCCCGCCACAAGAGCCCTGGACAACGTCAACTTCGCAGTCAAACGGGGCAGCATCCACGCATTGGTCGGTGAGAACGGCGCAGGAAAATCCACGTTGATGAAGGTCTTGAGCGGCCTGTGGCCGTACGGCACATACGAAGGCGACATCATCTACGAAGGCGAAGTCTGCAAGTTCAACAACATCAAAGACAGCGAAAGCAAGGGCATTGTCATCATTCATCAGGAACTGGCGCTGATCCCCTACATGAGCATCGGCGAGAATATGTTCCTGGGCAACGAACAGGGCAGGGCCTTTGCCATTGACTGGGATAAAACGCACGCAGAGGCGACGAAATATCTGAAGATGGTCGGCCTGCACGAATCGTCGAAGACGCTGATCAAGGACATCGGCGTCGGCAAGCAGCAGCTAGTCGAGATCGCGAAGGCGCTGGCAAAACACGCGAAGCTGATGATCCTGGACGAGCCGACGTCCTCCTTAAATGAGGAGGATTCGAAGGCGCTGCTCGACATGCTTTTGGAGTTCAAGAAGCAGGGCATGACTTCGATCATCATCTCACACAAGATCAACGAAGTCTCTTATGTCGCGGACGACATTACGGTGCTGCGTGACGGAAAAACGATCGAAACACTCACGAAGGGCGTCGACGACTTTAGTGAAGACCGGATCATCCGCGGCATGGTCGGCCGCGAGCTCGAGGACCGGTTCCCGAAACGGCATGACGTTCCGATCGGCGACGTGGCGCTCGAGGTCAAGCACTGGAACGTCTACCATCCGATCTATACGGAGAGGAAGGTCGTCGACGATGTGTCCTTTAATGTTCGGAAGGGCGAAGTCATCGGTTTCTCGGGCCTCATGGGCGCGGGACGCACGGAGCTTGCGATGTCGATCTTCGGCCGCAGCTACGGCACGGATATCTCGGGTACGGTCGAGATCCACGGAAAAGAAGTGAAGCTCCATTCGCCGCGTCAGGCGATCGAAGCGGGGCTTGCATACGTCACGGAAGACCGGAAGGGGAACGGCCTGATCCTCACAAATCCGATCTCGGTCAACACGACGCTGGCGAACTTAAAAGGTGTAACGAAGCACGGCGTGATCGATCGCGACAAGGAACTGAAAGTCGCGGAGGAATACAAGAACAAGCTCCGCACGAAAACGCCGTCTGTGACGCTGAACGTCGGAACGCTTTCCGGCGGCAACATGCAGAAGGTGCTGCTTTCCAAGTGGATGTACGCCGATCCGGACATTCTGATCCTGGACGAGCCCACCCGCGGCATCGACGTCGGCGCGAAATATGAGATCTATTGCATCATCAACGATCTGGTGGCAGAAGGCAAGTCCGTCATCATGATCTCTTCGGAACTGCCGGAGGTCCTGGGCATGTGTGACAGGATCTACGTGCTGAACGAGGGACGCATCGTCGGTGAGTTTACTCAGGAGGAGGCCAGCCAGGAAAAGATCATGGCCTGTATCCTGTCGGTCAATCCTGATGCAAAGGAGAATAAGGAATCATGACAACGAAGACGAAGGTTCTGACATTTGTGCAGAAATATACGATGATCATCGCCCTGGTGCTTGTCACGGCGTTCTTTGCCTGGCAGACGAAGGGCAAGATCCTTCTGCCCCAGAACATCACGAACATCATTTCGCAGAACGCGTACGTGTTCATTCTGGCGACAGGTATGCTGTGCTGCATCCTGACGGGCGGCAACATCGACCTGTCCGTCGGCTCGGTAGTCTGCTTCGTCGGTACGATCGGCGCCGTGCTGATGCACAATGAACTGAACATGTGGCTGGCCGTTTTGGTCATGCTCGTCATCGGTCTTCTGATCGGTGCCTGGCAGGCATTCTGGATCGCTTACGTCAAGGTCCCGCCGTTCATCACGACGCTTGCGGGCATGCTCGTTTTCCGCGGTCTGTCGAACGTTGTGCTGCAGGGCAAGACGATGGCGGTCACGAATGAAGCATTCGTCCGCATCTTCGGCGGCGGCGCGAACTGCTATGTCCCGGATATCTTCCACGGCGAAGGCATCAACATCCTCTGCATCGTCGTCGGTGCCGTGGCCTGCCTGCTTTATCTGATCCTGGCGTTCCGAAGCAACTTCGCCCGTAAGAAGGCCGGTCTGGAAGCAGATCCGATCTACAAGGTGGCGATCAAAGCCCTGATCATCGTCGCGGTCGGTATCTTCTTCACGATCCGTCTGGCGCAGTACAAGGGTCTTCCGATGGCGCTGATCTGGGTCGTGACGGTCATCGCGATCTATACCTACATCACGTCGAAGACGACGATCGGCCGTCATCTTTATGCGGTCGGCGGCAATGAGACCGCAACGAGGCTGTCCGGCATCAACACGAAGAAGGTCTACTTCTTCGCTTACGCCAACATGGGCCTTCTCGCAGGCCTTGCGGGCATCCTGACGATCGCGCGTCTGACCTCGGCGCAGCCGACCTACGGCCAGAACTATGAGATGGACGCGATCGGCTCCTGCTTCATCGGCGGCGCATCCGCTTACGGCGGCGTCGGCACGGTCCCGGGCGTCATCATCGGAGCGCTTTTAATGGGCGTCATCAATATCGGCATGAGCATCATGGGCGTGGACGCGAACTACCAGAAGGTGGTCAAGGGTCTCGTCCTGCTGGCGGCAGTCATCTTCGACGTCGTTTCGAAGAAGAAAAACGGCTGACGGAAAATGAGCGGACGGGCGGCCGAAGGGCCGTCCGTCCGTATTCTGTCTTAGCGTCCTGGAGAAACACATGAACAGCAATATGAATCCGGAAGAACGCGGCCGTATGATCATGATGGCCATGCTTCGCGCGGGCGTCTCCGCCTATCTGATCTATCTCGGGTATTCTCTGATCAGGGATCAGTTAGACGGCAGTTCCACGCTGGCGCCATGGCTTTCATGGGCGTCCGGCGTGTTTTTCGTGCTCGCGGGGCTGTGCTTCCTCTTTTACGCATGGAAGCGCTACCGTGCGGAGACGAAACAAAGACCGGCGGAAGACGGCGCGGAAGACGCGCCTGAAGACATGCCGGAAGATAAAACGGAACGATCGGAAGGAAAGAAGGACGAAAACCGTCCGGAAGAATAAGAAAACAGCGCTGCATATCCGCGGCGCTTCCTTGAAAGGAGGATGTCCTCTTGAAACTTTATATCGGAATCGATCTTGGAACATCGGCAGTCAAACTGCTTCTCGTTGACGAAAAGGGAGCGATCCTGAACGAAGTCAGCCGGGATTATCCGCTGAGCTTTCCGCATCCGGGATGGAGCGAGCAGTCGCCCGAGGACTGGTGGGAGGCCGTGAAAGACGCGCTTCCAAAGCTTTTACAGGGCTTCGACAGAAAATGCGTCGCGGGTATCGGTGCCGGCGGACAGATGCACGGCCTGGTGATCCTGGATGAAGAAGACCGCGTGATCCGTCCGGCGATCCTCTGGAACGACGGACGCACCGGAGAGGAAGTCGATTACCTGAATGAAGAGATCGGCCGCAAAACGCTTTCAGAACGCACGGCGAACATTGCCTTTGCGGGCTTCACCGCCCCGAAGATCTTATGGGTCCGGAAGCATGAGCCCGAAAACTTCGGCAGGATCAGCAAGATCATGCTGCCGAAGGACTACATCAATTACCGGCTGACAGGCGTGCACAGCTGCGACTATTCGGACGCGAGCGGCATGCTGCTTCTGGACGTTGAGCATAAATGCTGGTCGGATGAGATGCTTGAACTCTGCGGCGTTAAAAAGGATCAGATGCCGAAGCTGTTCGAGAGCTGGGAGATCGTCGGGACGCTGAAAAAGGAGACCGCAAAAGAACTTGGCCTTCCGGAAGGCGTGAAGGTCGCCGCCGGCGCGGGCGACAACGCGGCCGCGGCTGTCGGCACCGGCATCGTCGGCGAGGGCGGATGCAACATTTCGTTAGGCACGAGCGGCACGCTGTTCATCTCGTCCGAACGCTTCGGCGTCGATCCGAACAACGCCCTGCACGCCTTCGCGCACGCGGACGGCGGATGGCACCTGATGGGCTGCATGCTTTCCGCGGCAAGCTGCAACAAGTGGCTCTGCGAAGAGATCCTGCACACGTCGGATTACGCTGCGGAGCAAAGCGGCATCTCGGATGACGCGCTCGGACGCAATCACGTCTTCTTCCTGCCGTATCTGATGGGCGAGCGGAGCCCGATCAACGACGTGAATGCCCGCGCGACGTTCACCGGCATGACGATGGACACCTCCCGGAGCGATCTCGTACAGGCGGTACTGGAGGGCGTGGCCTTCGCGATCCGCGATTCCTTCGAGGTGGCGCGCTCACTGGGACTTGACATACAAAGAAGCCGCATCTGCGGCGGCGGAAGCAAATCTCCTCTCTGGCGGAAGATCTTCGCAAACGTCCTGGGCATTCCGCTCGATACGGTCAAGACCGAGCAGGGCCCGGGCTACGGCGGGGCGATGCTTGCGATGGTCGGCGACGGCCTGTATAAAAGCGTAAGGGAAGCTGCGGAAGCATTGGTGGAAGTCGGCGGCACGACGGAGCCCGATCCCGCCGTCAGGGCGCGTTATGAAGAGCAGTACCGCAAATACAGGCAGATCTATCCGGCGCTGAAAAACGTGTTCCCCGGCATCCTGTAAGGACAGACGCGCTAAAACGGCGGAACAATTGATCGGTGTCTGAGCGATACGGGCTGCCGGAGCGTATCCGGCAGCCCGTTTTTAAGAAAGGCCGGAAAGATGAGGACCCGTCTTTCAGGGTCCTGAAAGGAGACGTCATGATGGAAAAAGAACTGGACCGCATCCTGCAGCAGGCGCTTGACGACGGCTGCGCGGGGAATTCCCTGGAAGTATGGCGGGACGGCGAGTGTGTTTACCGGAACGCCAAAGGCTTTGCGGATATCGAACGAGGCATCCGCATGACGCCCGGGACCGTCTACCGGGCATATTCGACAACGAAACCCGTGATAGCGACAGCCGTGCTGATGCTGATCGAGAAAGGGAAGCTTTCCCTGGATACGCCGCTCTCAGAGATCCTGCCGGAGTTCCGGGACATGAAGGTCTGCCTGACGGACGCGCGCGGAGACACGGAGATCGTTCCGGCCGAATCGCCGGTCCTGATCCGGCAGCTCTTAAGCCAAACTTCCGGTTTTACCGGGGCAGGGTACGCGGACATCTCCGTCTGCGGCATGTACCACAAGCGGGAGCTTGACAAGGTGAAGGAAGAGACCGGGAACAACTTTACGCTCAAACAGTATGTGGATACGATGGCGCGCTCGCCTCTGGCATTCCAGCCGGGAACGCATTTCCACTACGGGAGCAATTTTGAGGCGCTCGCCCGCGTGCTCGAGGTGCTTTCCGGAAAGTCGGCCTATGAGTGTCTTAAGGAAATGATCTTCGATCCTCTGGGCATGGAGAAGACCGGCTTCAGGATGGATAAAGACGCATTTTATAAAGAGAGCGCCAAGTTTTACGAGTATGCCGGCGGCAGGTTAGTGCTGAACACGACCAGGGACCATGTCTACATGCCGGATTCGAAGTACGAATCGGGCGGCGGCGGACTGCTGACGACCCTCTCGGATTACAGCCGCTTCGCGCAGGCGCTTGCCTGCGGAACATACAGGGGCGTAAGGCTGCTGCGGGACGGGACGATCAGGATGATGCAGAAGAACCGGCTGAAGGGAGAAGCGCTTAAGGATTTCGAACAGCGCTACAGAAGACACGGCAACGACTTTACAGGCTATGGCTACGGCTTCGGCGTGCGGACGCTGATCGATCCTGAGAGAGCGCGTTCGTCTTCCAATGCCGGCGAATTCGGCTGGTACGGAATGGCAGGTCCGTTCCTGCTCATCGATCCGAAGGAGAAGCTGTCGATCGTTTATAATCATCAGACGATACCGTTTAATGCGAAAAAGATCCATTTCGGGATCAGGGACGCCGTGTATGCCGGACTGTAAGAAGACTTAAAGAAGAGCGAAGGGCGAAAAAAACGGATGCCTTTTCAGACGGAATGGAGTATACTCTAGACAAACACATCCTACAGGAGGTACTAATAATGAAGGTCATCGACGTGTTCAGCGGGTACTATGGCGCAGAGTGCACGGCCAACGGCCGGGCGCGCCACGCGGCGCGCGTGATGCTGACGGCGACGAGCGACGCCGGACGGATCACTTATGAAGTCACGGTCTCCTTCTTCCCGCACGACGACCCCGAGGATTTCGCGGTCAGTTACGACGCCGTCGCAAGCCGCGTGATCTATGACGCGAAAGGCCGCCGCTCGAAGAAGAAGGAAAAGGAGTTTTTGGCAGAGCTTCAGCAGGAGGCGGACGAAGCCGCAAAAGAGTTTGAGGGCAAGATCTTCTGGGACAAGGCGCTGCGCGAGCCGCAGTACGGTTAATACGCGCCGAAAGGAAAGAGTTTCAACATGCTGGAAGTATCCCATGTCACGAAAAAATACGGAAAAACGCTTGCCTGTAACGATGTAAGCTTTCATCTTGATCCGGGATCCGTCACGGTCTTACTGGGCCCGAACGGCGCCGGAAAAAGCACGATCATGAAGTCTGTCATCGGTTTCTTGCGCTATCAGGGGCAGATCACGGTCAAGGGGTTCAACAACAAATCGACTGACGCGCGGCGCGTCATGGGGTATGTGCCTGAGATCCCGTCGCTCTATCCGAACCTGACTGTAGGCGAACACATGGAATTTCTGGCGCGCGCCTATAAGCTTGCAGATTATAAGGAACGCGCAAGACGCCTTTTGGAACGCTTCGAGCTGAGCGACAGGGAGAAGAAGTTCGGCGACGAGCTTTCAAAGGGCATGCAGCAGAAGCTCAACCTGTGTCTGGGGCTTCTGCCGGATCCCGAGCTGCTTTTAATGGACGAGCCGATGATCGGCCTCGACCCGCACGCGATCAAGGAACTGAAAAAGTGCATCGAGGAGATGCGCGAAGAAAAGAAGACCCTGCTCATCAGCACGCACATCATCGACAGCGTGGACATGCTCTGGGACCGCGCCCTGATCATGCAGAACGGGACGATACGCGCCAACGTGCGCCGGGCCGACCTGGAGAACGCGGACAAGACGCTCGAGGAACTGTTCTTTGAAGTGACCGAAGGCGTGTCCAGGGACGACATGTCGCATTCTGACAAGGAAGAGACGACATGAAGCTGTTCTTTTACTACGCATTCCACAGCGCGAAGAACGCGCTCAAAAAGCTGCTCAAAACGTGGGTGCTGGTGTTTATCGTGATCATGATCGCGGGCGGTGTCCTGATCGGTCTTGTGCTCGGGACCGCGCTTGAAAAAGCGGGGATCGACGATCCGCCAAAGCAGGAGCAGGCAGCGCCTCCTCCGGAGGAAGAGGTGCCTATCATGGACATCGTGGAGCTTGCGTCAGGAGGCGTCATTCTTTTGATGTTCGTGCTGAACGTGCTCGGCGCCGACAAGAGCGGGGCGGAGATCTTCCAGCCGGCGGACGTAAACCTTCTGTTTCCGTCGCCGATGAAGCCGCAGTCGGTGCTTTTGTTCCGCACCGTGACACAGATGGGCGTGTCGGTCCTTGCAAGCGTCTACATCATCGCGTTCCAGATCCCGAACCTTGCGCGCTCCGGCGCGGGCTTTCCGATGATCGGCGGCCTTCTGGGCGGCTGGATCCTGACGGTCTGCGTATCGCAGCTGTTCAAGATGCTCTGCTACGTGACGGCCTCGAACCATCCGGGCTTTAAAAGATCCCTGCGGCGGATCGTGTACGCCGTCCTTCTTGCGATCGTCGCCGGCTACATCCTGTTCCAGAGAACGAGCGGACTTGGCTGGTGGGATGCCGCGCTGGGCTTCTTCAATGCCCCCGCGACCCGGTTCATCCCGTTCTGGGGATGGATCAAGGGCTTCGTGATGTACGCGGCGGAAGAAAACGTACCGCACCTTCTTTTGTGCCTCGGCCTGGTGATCCTCTGCAGCGCCGCGCTGGCATATCTCCTTGGCAGGATGCGCTGCGACTTCTATGAGGAAGCGCTGAAGAGGACCGACGAAAAGGTCGCGTTTCTTGAGGCGGCGAACGCTGAACGCGGCGTGGGCTTTGCAAAGCGCAAAAAGGACCGTGCTTCACGCTACAGCGAAACGTCGTTCGACCGCGGCTCCGGCTCGAACGTGTTCTTTTACAAGGCGTTATACAACCGCTTCCGCTTCGCGCATCTTCACGTCTTTACGAAGACGATGGAGTTTTATCTTGCCGCGGCCCTTGCGACGGCGCTGATCTGCCGCTTCGTGGCATCGACCGCGTCCGTGCTGCCGATCGTTCTGGTGCTCGCATTCTGCGCGTTCTACAGAAGTATGGGAAACGCGCTGAAGGAAGACACGGGGATGTGGTTCTTCCACATGATCCCGGAGGAAGGCTTCGTCAAGCTGTTCTGGTCGCTTGCGGGAGATCTTGCGAACTGCTTCCTGGACGTGCTGCCTGCATTATTGATCGGTCTGATCGTTCAGGGAGCGCCCGTTCTTCAGGGCCTTGTGTGGCTGCCGGTGATCCTAAGCGTCACCGCTTACGCGACGACGGTCGGCACGTTCATCGATCTGTCAGCGGGCGTGAACGCGGGCAAGCTCATCAAGCAGATGGGCCAGGCGCTGTTCATTTATTTCGGACTGATACCGGACGCGCTGCTTGTCATCCTGCTCGTGACGGCGGGTCTTCCCGTCGTGGCAGCGCTTGCGGTCACGGCATTGAACCTGCTGCTGACGGGACTGTTTTTATATCTGGCTTCCCTGACAGTGGGGACAAAATGACGGCATGTTCAGGCCGATTTTTTGAGGAAAAAGGAGAAAAAAGATGGATAACTGCATTTTCTGCATGATCCTGGAAGGAAAGATCCCGAGCCGGCGCGTCTATGAGGACGACGTGTGCATCGCGACATTGGATATCAGCCCTGCGACGCCCGGCCATACGCTGATCCTGCCGAAGCGCCATTATGACGATCTTCTTCAGCTGGACAAGAAGACGGCGGGGCATCTGTTGATGGTCGCGAAGAAGCTGGGCGCGCTGCAGATGGAAAAACTGGGCGCGAAGGGATTCAACGTCGTCCAGAATAATAAGGAGGCGGCCGGACAGACCGTCAAGCACCTGCACATCCACGTGATCCCGCGTTACGATGACGGGAAGAAGTTCATCACCTGGACGCCGACGCAGCCGACGGGCGAGGAGCTGGACGCGGTGCTGAAGACGCTGACGGAATGAAAAGCATGATGGAGGATGTATGAAACCCCCGGAATCCGTGATCGGATTCCCGGGGGTTTCATGCCCAATCAGTATGCTTTAATCAAAGCAGGATGCGTACCGGCAGCAGCAGAAACCACGGACAGCCGAACAGCAGAAGGCTTACGCGCAGTTTCTTCTTTTCTTCCGCCGTGAAGGCTTCGTTAAGCCTCCTGGAATAAGCGAGCTCCACGAGCAGGATCAGGGCGCTAAGCGCGATGCCGGAGACGGCCGCGATCAGGATCCCCCAGTAGCTCATCCACGGAAGCGCCTCTCCCGCGGGCACGCCGAGTGATGCGTGCGCGACGATGGATGCCAGAACACAGCCGAACAGCCAGGCGGTATAGATCTCGATCAGAAAGGAGACCTTTTCCCTGTTTTTCGTATCATAACGGATCGATCGCAGGATCAGGTAAGACAACAGGTCTGCAGGCAGGAGCATTGCCGCCAGGATCAGGCCCATCCAGAGATACATCTTCCAGCCGCCGAGTCCGAAGCCCATCAGGTCCCACAAATAAAAATACGTCTGTTCCATTGACATGCCTCCTTGTCATGAACGGTTGTTCCTTCTGTACCTATTATACCCCCCCCGTTTTTTTATGCAACATTTCTGCGCACATATACGCACATTCATTTGACCGCGCGAAACAGCGTC
>JAEEGL013127195.1_pt1 | contig 11058 bp, 5 predicted proteins | sample 9134231 | NCBI WGS metagenome assembly JAEEGL01 (sample SAMN16246548, study PRJNA631951) | gut metagenome | biome: gut microbiome; feature: rumen; material: fiber-attached | host: Bos | place: Iran: Karaj | collected 2018-10
AACTCTACTTGTCAGTTGTTCGTCGTGCCATATGTATCGTCTGTGGTCTCGATATCGCTCGAGTTTATGTTCATATCTGCTCGTGTATATGGCATGAAGATATTCGGCGAGGTCAGCTCGGATCCATGTTTCTGTCTGACCAAGTTCTCGGATACTATTAAAGTAACCAATGTTAGTCCAATATCCATCGCGTTCAGACTCGTTGTTTACTTTAATTGCTTTTCCTGCATACAACAACGCTGCATAAAGACGTATTGTCGTAGTAGCTATAGAAGATGCCGCATTTGCTAGAATTCCCACATATCTACGTCCTGCAGCATTTCTGTCTTCGACAGCAAAGAAAGAATCGCCTGCATCTAATCCTGATGGAGGGAACTGTTTTACATTCTCCTTACCGCAACCGTACAACGCATGACACTGTTCACTCGCGCGACTAATTGTTGCAGTTGATGCAATAATCTTAGGGGCTATTCTTTTGCTACCGCTTCTGTATGACGATAATTCATTTATCATCGTTTCATAATGACCAACCATTGAACCTAGTGGCCCTGAAATCAGATGTAGTTCATCTTGAATAATCAAATCAGGGGCAGTAACCCTTCTCCCGTTTTTTATTCCAAAAATGGACTGTGCTTCCGGTCTATAGGGTAACATCGCAAACTTATCAACAGTTCCAAGAATTAGCGTGGGAGTCTTCTCATAAATATCACTATCAACAATATAAAGAGGAAGTTCGTTTCCATCCGCTGAAAAGGCACAATGATTAGCTGTATTGTTACACTGAAAAACAATCCTTTTGCTAGCACCAGTTTTTATCTTTCTATAACCGGGTGTCTCCCTCAACTTTCCCTTCTTATTAACAACCCCCATTTGTGCCCCACACCAAGGACATTTCAGAACAACAAATGGATTAATATCGCTAGAACCGTTATAAAGCTTATCATATGCTTTAACGGCATCCGGCATACTATTAGGAGATGTATCACCTCCAACCCATAACCCAATAGATATGCGTTCCGTTCCCAATACGGATTCGTTCTCTTTTCGTATTGTTTCACATGCACAAATCATTGAGGAAGCCCTCTCATATTGCTGAGAAGTTAAGAGCCTCAAAGTGTACCGCATGAGAATGGTCGTTCCTGAATTCTCTTTATCAAGTAGTCTACGAATAAAAATGGTATATGCAGACAGGCCCAAATATGCCTCCGTTTTTCCACCACCAGTTGGGAACCATATCAAGTCAACAAGACTACGCTCATCACAGTCGTTTTGGAACATGGAACGAAGGTTGATCAAAACGAAAGCAAGCTGGAAGGGGCGCCATTTTCCATATGTTCTGATATCTCCCTGATACCATGTATTCGAATCGTTTATTTCCGGCAGCTTTGCTATAGCATTTTCAAGATATAACTCATCACTTTGGTTTACTGCCCAGTTCTGAAGTGGAAGGTTATAGTGCAGCTGTTGTAAAAGCATGGCTCTATTCATCAGTTGGAAAGCATACAACACCTTGCTTTCAGTCTTTAATAATTCAACCCCATCCCTCATCCTATTTAAACAACTCCGACACGCCTCGATATGACGTTGTGCTGTGCCTTTATCTAGTATTTGGGGAAGCGTCTCCTCCTCAAGATTGTCAATCCATTTTTCATAGGCAGAACAAAGAAAGCTTAATTCTGAAACGATCTCATCTTTTGTCCCAAGATCTGAAAGACGAACCATTTCAAGAGATACACCCTTAATTGCCGCCGGAACAATAGGCTTCATTTCGTATTGAGGAAAAATCGAGGTCTCAATTCTATCAACTCGCTTTGTGGAATTGTCTTTCTCATTCCACGAAGCTGCACAGCCATGTCCAATCGCATAACTCTTAACATCCCTGTACAGCATTTGATTCGATAGATAATCATTATCGTTATAGTTTAATTTCTCGTTTTCTGGTAATGGTGAAAAAGAGTCCTTCGACGCAAGCGAAAATGCCACCTGAAAGTAACAATCTTCATCACGTATTTTCCCGTTTTGAGCTACATTCGTATTCTCTAGAGTAAATGTATAAAGGCGAATACTGTTTCTAGAATACCGATAGGTTATGGCAAAGCATAAATCCGTATCACGCCCATCACTCTTAACTACGTATTTTCTCGTACCTAGCTCAGGCAGTTCTATTTTCAGACCATCGTTATCCCACATAATAGGTTTCCGAAGATATTTTGCATGTTCTTTGTCTGTTTCTGGGTCTCGCTCTTTAACAGTAATATATACGCCTGCTTTAACACATACTGTAATCTCATCTCTCGGTCTGATTGCTACAGTCATGCTAATAGCGGATTGCTGATATGCATTTGATAGATTTAATAATTCTTCAGCATCTTGTAAGACTTCACTTGCTCCACTTCCTTTTTCCGGAGCATCTCCCAAATCCTCCGTTTCCTCCAGCTCAACAGGTTCTGGTTCATTTTCTTGTGAATTGTCGCCGTCTTCCATTTTCGACTGCTGAGGAAATAACACTCCAGCAATATATCGAACCCTAGGGGGATCAGACGATAATATTTCCTCCCCATTTTCTTGAATCATGCCTGGAACATTAATCGGGTCAGGTCCAATGAATTCACGTTTTATTATGTCAATAATCTGATCACGACGATTATCCATTTGAAAGTCTCCTCATCTGAATACCAACATATTCTTTTCTTGCTTCTTCTGATTCAATAACGTAAAGTGCTGTGCGTGCCCTGCTTAATGCGACATACATTAGTTGTTTATCGTCTATCGAATCAATGTCAACCAGTATAATGACGGTGTTTTCCAATCCCTTAAAAGCCTTAATGGTACTGAAAGAAAACTTATTGTTCCCATATGTTTTGTAATCGCGAATATCGTATTCGTCCACCTCTGTCACAATCGATTTTTCACGTTTAAGTGGTGAAAGAATGCTAATCTTTTTTGGAGAAATATGGCTATCCATAAGAAATTGAATTGTCTCGAGCAGTTTCTGCTTTTCTTCTGTTGAATCTTTATATGTCAAATACTGTACTGGTATACCCTCAACTTTTGACCAGACCTCACTTGGCGCTTTAAAATCCGTGACCAAGCGTATTTCATCACAAATAGTTTTTGTGTTTCTACAATTAATGGTCAATTTGAAACGAATAAATGAAGTTCGTTCTTCAATTAACTCCTTCATTTCATTACCCGAAAGCAAACTGTTATAAATCGCCTGTTGAGAAAAATCCCCCAAAAATGTCCATCGCCCTCTATCTAAGCCACCAGAAATCATTTTGTCAAACACATCAAGATAATTCTTCGTAATCAGATCTTGTGCCTCATCAACAATAATCTTGTCATATTTTTCTTCCCTAAGAGTTCGTAAGGCTTCGATGGCCTTGCATGGCAATTCTTCCCCATAAAAAGGTTCCGCATCATCTTCGCAGGATGGAAAATCCAGCCATATTCCCGCCTTTTTAGCCAGCCTAACCATAAGTCCATGAAAGGTTCCTATATATTGGGGACGCAACCTAAAGGGAACATCATCAAAGTATTTTTCCAACCAATCTCCAAGGTTTCTATTGTAACACAACAGGGCCACTTTGAGTCCTTGTGCAGTTGCCTTTTTTGCTTCTTCTACTGCGAGTAATGTCTTCCCTGTTCCCGCACCTCCTTCAATCAGACATCTCTTATTATCGTCGATTTGGTCTATACAACGGTACTGCTCGTTCGTCAACTTAATGAGTTCCTCTTCAGCGTATTTGATCTGAACGCTTACGGCAACCGCCTTATCAAAATCGCCCCGAAGCAACGCAGCAATATACTGAACATCCTCAGTTGACGGAAGCCTTTCAAACGGAACTTCATGTCCATATAGAGTCTCCCATTTTTTGCTGAAACCGTCATACAATCTATGAATGAACCCGTAGACATTGTTACCATCATTACAGTCAAAGACTTGCCACTGCTCCTCATCACAGCCAACGGTGTTATATTCTACATCAGGGAACATAACTCCTATGCCAAAGAAAATATCTTCAAGCCTTCTATGCGCATTATCTAGTTTTGACTTAATATCCTTTACTATACTAAAGACGCCCTCCCAAGCTTGGTCGAACGGGCCTCTATTCTTGGTACCAACATTCTCATATTTATCAGTGAACGACCAGACACCTCCTTCACGGCAGACTCGGCCTCCTTTTACTTCCAAGGCAAAAAGCCCCATGTAAGGAACCAATACAAAAAAATCCGTCTCTCCATGAATCACTCTATTATGATTAGATATTCCCAACGAATGAAGCACAATCCAATCTGCTGTTCGCGGGTCATCTCTAAACCATTCAAAAATATGTCTTTCAGCAGTACTTTTAACCTCTGGTGAAATAACTGAAGGTATCATTTTTGCCATATTAATATGCTCCTCACTCGTATAAGAGTCGGTTTGTATTTCCGGCATCAACAGGGACAGCGACACCGACATCAATGACCTTAAGAATTTTTACCTGACCAATCTCATCGATTTGGATAGATATTGGATCCCATATATTAAATGTGTCGGTTATTCCAAGGTTCTGTATATACTCGACAATCTTCCCCTTAAGTCGCTTTGAAAGGACTCTTCCTGCTTGAATATGAGCGCTTCTCACTTCTTTTCCAGCGTTATAAACCTCTTCCAACTTTTCATTAAGCACAGGATCTCCCGTCGCTTTTGCAATGCACAGGAGATCGTTTTTGTCATTTGGTTGAATTAAATCCTCGCTGACCAACCAGTTCCTGACAGTGGCAAAATCCTTGTTACAGCCATTAATTCGGAGCTTCTCATATATGTCTTCATACGAAGAAAACAGTGTTTCAACTTTAAGAGCTTCTTTCCATTTCAATGCAGTATTTCTGAGGGTAGTCTTTCCAGCACGTTCAAGGATCAAATCAGCGATAGTTCTAACCATATCACGTCCTGATTCACGAATAACTATAAAGTCACCAACAGCCAGCTTTTCTGGGAGTTTATTATCAATTTTCGCACCGTTGTTAACAATAATATTCGTAGCTACAAGTGCCTTGTGCCCGCTTCTATAAAAAGCAAGATATCCACCCACAAAACCTATCGGATATGCCTCGACTACTTCCGCACCCTTAGAATACCCACCATATTTCTTATATCTGCTAGTTCTAATTACAGATTCGATATCGGCTAATTCGTCTACATCCGAACTCTTATCATCATTAATTTCAGAATGTTCGAATCTTGATACAGAGATTTGAGTAGTACCTTTACTGAATGACTTTTTAATTACTTCACCATTGCTTGAATTATTTAACGCCTTCTTCCAACCTTTTGTGTGTGCTTTTTCCCATCTTGTTTCGCAAGGATAGGTGAGGACAATGTATTTTCGCGAAACAAACGAATAAATCAGATGCCTCATAATTCTATTTCCGAGCCACCCAACAACAATAACCAAATCAAAATTACAATCCGAGCGCTCTCTATACTCCATCGGATACATAACTTTAATATCACAAGAAAGGCTGTATCTTTTCCAATACTCTTGATATTTTAAACGGTCAGCTTTCTCCGGAATAATAATGCACACGGATTTGCGTTTATTTTGTACATCTTGTACAGTTTTTCTTATCTCTTCGTGTTTGCCATTAATATACGAGCCACCAAAAACAGGTTTCAGAGAGCCAACTGCTTGAACAAGACAATCATAGACCTCCTTGTTCATAAATCGCTTGTTCACCTCTATATCAAGAAGACATGTGATTAATTCGTTTGTGTGTCTTTCTCTGCTCGTTCCCTCAATTGGCATAGCATACCGAAGCATCATAAACGCCAAAGAAAAGACCTTTTCAAAAATGTCTACCACTTTGGGCGGCTGATCATCGATAACAGACCTCAACTTGCACAGAAGCTGAACAGTATCGCTGATACTTGACTCTGGAATGCACCTATACTCCGTTGAATGCTTTAAACAGTTGCGTACACGCCTGTCTGATCCACGATTATCAGAAGATACCACTGCTTCGGTTATGCTGTCGCTGTCCCATCTCCATAGGTTGTAGCCCCGCTCTAACAAAGAACTCAATTCAAATGAATTAGCCGTGTCAGTAATACAAATTAACGGCAGTCCCGTCCTATGAAGACTATCAAATGCATCTAGCTGTTTATCCACACAATTCGTCTGTGAAACATCTACTATGACAGATTTAACTTTCAAGCCCTTTCCAATGGCATTCCTCACGGAATAAAGGTCAGAGGCAATAACGATAGCCGGACTTCCAGATAGTTGTCCTGGTGTAAGATTTGTAATTTCTCCATCCCCATTTATCTGTGCCACATATAGAACGTCTGAGATTTTTCTATAATCAATGAGCGCAGTTGATAAGAATTCCCTAGCTTTCTTGATTGAGGAAACAAATACAACGCTTCCGTCAAGGTGAGTTTTATGGTTTTCAAGAGTATCCACTATTGTCTTGGACAATACCGGATTCTCATATGAAATCTTAGCGTCTTCGGCTGAGTATTTTTTCTTAAAGGATTTGTATGACGACAGTTTTTTCCCGTCGCTAATCTGGAAAAAGGGCGCGATCTCTATCGGTACGCCATACCTCATACCATCTGAAAAAACAATGAAAATGCGTGTCTTTTCATCTTTTCCTTTTTCAATTCCATCGAATTCTACGGAACAGCCCTTATATTTCAGTATTTGACCTTTTTGAAATTTTTCAGGGTCATAGGACATTTGGATTTTTCCAGCGGTTACATCAAATACTACTTTTGAAATAAGAAATTCAAACATTGACCGATTAATTTCAGGAAAGACAAAAATGTTGCAAAGCCCCTGATTAGCCATCATATCCTCAAGCATCAGAACACTTGCCTTTACTATAGGTGAAATGCGCAAAGTATCCCCGTTGAGCGACAGAGTAATATTATCAGTCGCAGCAGGTATATTAACTATCTGTTTAAGATACACACCCCACTCAATCATGATGACTAACTCCCGTTTTAAGCAAGTCCTAAACTACAAAGCCTTTATCCTTTGCTTCATTGAACATCTTTATAGCCTGAACGGCCTGTTTATAAGAAGGCTTTTTCCCTCGCGCAAGAATCTGCCCTACGGAAAATGCAATACTTCTCTGCCATCCCAAGAAGTTACCGGTTTCCTTGGCCCATCGTGACAACGAATACCAAATGGAAGCATCTATATCTGACACTTGATTAATTAATGCAGTCTCCTCTTCCGTGGTAACATTAAAAGCGGATGTCATCGCGTTGCCTGTACGAGACACAACTGGTTCGACATCATCAAGATGAATAAGCTCACCGGTTAGCTCCGTTGAGAGACAGAAGGTTTGCTCCTTTATAGTCTCCCAACACTTAACCTTCTTACACCATTCACCAATATTGGCTCCTCCCGGTGGATTCGTTATAATCTTATGAACGACTCGCGATATAGCTACGATGTCATTTTCAAGAGCAACAGACAACGTTTGGGTTTTCCATATGGATTCAAGATCTATCCGCTGTGCAGTCTTAAATGACAAATAAGCCAGAGCATAGGTTACAATATTAGCTCTATAACCTCCATATTGTTGCTCTTGCACCAATTTTTCAGTCCTTCGAAATAGAATAGCTTTAGCAATAAGACGATGATAATAATTTTCGTCTGGAACAAAATGTCCCCTCTCACTTAATTGAATAGTAAACCTCTTAAAGTTTTTCTGCGCCCCTTCACTAACATAATATGGCAGTTGATTCCAAGAGTTTTCATATTTGGCAAGATCAGTCTTTGTGAAAACAGGATGCAATTCTTTAAATGCTTTCTTTCTCAACGCAGTAGTCTCCTTAGAGAGCATATCTGCGTATTGTCCCCGTGCGCGCTCGTAGAACCAGTTTTTCGATTTTTCACCATTCTGCGCAGGGGCCCAAATTACTCTAGATAATTCTTCAATTTTCCTGTGAAATGGATCATTTGCTGAGAAGTCCGCAACTTGTATTTTGTTCTGTGTATTTGCATAGGCCGATATTTTAGGCACAATTTCGTCCATGCTTTCAGATAAACCAATCACAGATAATTTCATTTGAACGAAAACTTGACTCAGATCTGCATTAATGTGTTTGTCTTTCTTAGCGTTATATATAGAAGCTGTGGTTTGTCCTCCATTAACTATCTGCATGTCCCGAATCTTCTTAATTGACGGCCTACCATTTTCGTCTCTTACTATTTCAACACTCTCTGCAGTGACAGAAATACCATTGTTATAGGCCAAGAACATTTCCGGTTCATTTTTTAGTGTGTCTCGAATCCCCTTATTTACAGCCCCCTTTACTTGAAGGAACGAGCGAACATTTCTTTCGAGAAGTCTCGGCCCATATTGATCATAAAGAGACGCCAGCAACTCCCCGCTCATGATAGCAAGATAAACGCTATACTTAGCTGACGTTGTATTCTCAATACAGGGGATAGTCTGTCCAAAAGATTCGCTGAAATCAATCTCTATAGTTTCACGCATTTTCCCAGACGTTGACACTCTGTACAATCGATCAATATCCCAAATACTAAATGAGATATCAACCCCATCAATGGTGATAGTATTTAGGGGGATTGGCTTTGTGTTACCGTTTATTAGCGCGGTAATTTTTACCGTCTTAATCAGACTTTTTTTCTCATGAATTGTAATTGCGAACTCATAAACATCATTATCTCTTTCAAACGAAGTATACAAATCATTAGTGGCTTTTCTATAAAGCTGTATACCTCGCTTAACTGCAGCATCAATATCATTTCGCGACACAGATTGTAAACTATCGCTTTCGTTATAAACACTTACAAAGATGTCCACATTCTCATAATCTTCTGAAAATGAATATGCATTTAATTGTAACCCGTATCCACGAAACGGGCATATAACTGGGCTTTCAACTTCACCAGATTCTTCAAGACATTCAAGAACAACCGCCGTAAAAAAGTCTTGTGCCTCCCAGCCATATGTCTCAGTTTCACTCGCCATCAGTATTTCATCTTGAAGATTACTATAGAATGTTCCAATGGTCATCTCGCTCATGTATTATCCTCCAGCTGTTTTTTGAGTTCTATCGCAATACCTCTTGCCATCAATGGAGGAACTGCATTTCCTATTTGCGTAAAGGCAGCCGTCCTTGCGCCTTCAAAGTAAAAATCATCAGGAAATGACTGAATTCTCGCCGCTTCCCTTACTGTGATTGATCGCGCCTGTTTCAAGTCCGGATGAATAAAATAGTGTCCGTCTTTCGAAATGTGCGCCATCATCGTATGTGACGCCGCCAAATCATCTGCTACCACCTTGAATCTATCAAGAAAAGCTTCCCTGTTTTTATGTGTACATAAATCCATAGGCAAATCCGTGTACTTCAGTCTTCTCTTATCATTTTTCCATGCCAAAATCACTTGCCGATAAATCTCGCGATCACGTTCTATATTGGGTCTAGCTATATGCCAAGTTAAAACATCTCCTTCTTTTCTTATTCCAGTATCACGAAGGTACTTGCTATATCCGCCTTTCCGATATGATGTCGCTTCAGCCCCTGATTGAATTGGTTGCAAATCGGCCAGTATATCAGATACATGGTATGTACCTTCTACCTTTTTGAACTCGGGATAAAAATGCTTTGAGTCCCTCTGCCACCCTATAATGATAACTCGATGACGATTCTGAAGAACGCCGAAATCAAAAGCATTTAATACCCTATATTGTATTTGATATCCTGCATTTCTAAATGCATTCTCCATGTCAGATAAGTACTTTCCTTTACGTGCCGTAAGAAGACCCGGAACATTCTCAAACACAAACATTTTGGGATGATATTTCTGGAGTACTTTTACATACAACTTATAAAGATAGTTACGCGGATCATTTACTATTTCAGCACCAACGACTGCACGTCCTACAAGCGAATAAGCTTGGCATGGTGGTCCACCAACAAGTAAATCTACTTGTTCGACTTTTTGTTCTTTTATAAGTTCATCAATATTAGCAAACAGTTCCGGCATTGATGCTTCTGACATAGTGTGATTTATCACGGTATCTAGGATATTACTTGGAACAGCCTGATACAATTCATCCCTAGTTATTTTGCCCGATAAATACTTTTTATAAACACTTAACTTGTTTTCTGCCTTTAAGTAGTAGTAGCAAGCTCTAGTTTTTAAAGTGTTACAAGCTTCTTTATTCATTTCGACATGTGCCACAGGATGAAATCCCGTGGCTGTAAAGCCTTCCGAAAGCCCGCCAGCCCCAGCAAATAAATCAATATAACTAATCATAACTCATAAACTCATACTTTCTAAGATATAGATTTAGCATCACCTCCATCATAAGGCTACGCTTTCTTCTGTCCAATATACCGTACTTTTCTGCCATCCTCTGGCTTTTTTGCATTTTTGGGAATCAACCACATAGCTCCTTTTTGGAGCGCTCCTGGAATTCTTCCGGTGGAGCACAATACAGTAACACGACGGCGACTGATGTTCCATTTTTCAGCGGCTTCGGATGTCGTCAAATAATCCATCTATGTACCTCCTTCAAAATACCCTTTCTTGGCCTAACTCGGCACAGTGTTGGACACACAAATCCATACTCCTATTCTATACGATTTGAGGAACAATAGCAACCTCAAATTCGGCATAAAACCTACTATTTTCCCAATGTTTGCATTCAACCCACTACCACCCTAAAAACTCACAAATTTAACGACGGGTTATATTGCATTTCAATAATAGTGTTGGTATGTTACGACAGCAATAAAAAAGGCATCTCCAAACCTTTCGGTTTGAAGACACCCTCGATTCATCCATTCATCCATTGTTCTAGTTTTGCTCCGGAGTATCGCTCTCCATTCCTGCAAACATTTAGAGTTTCGCAGAGCTGCAACAATAGTTTCCATTCCTGTTCACTGTAATCGTTCAAATACAGGCTGATACCGAACGACTCCGGATTCTCGACCGCATCCCGAACAACGGTCTCGAACATGCTGGTCTCTCGTTCTTCTCCATCGACCATGTAATGGTACCGGACATCTTCGCCAGTAAA
>JAEEGL014147749.1_pt1 | contig 11058 bp, 8 predicted proteins | sample 9134231 | NCBI WGS metagenome assembly JAEEGL01 (sample SAMN16246548, study PRJNA631951) | gut metagenome | biome: gut microbiome; feature: rumen; material: fiber-attached | host: Bos | place: Iran: Karaj | collected 2018-10
AAAAATAATTAAAATCATAAGAATCTTATCTAAATAAATAATGAATTATAAAGTTTTATTATTGGTTGTTAAAATGTTTGATTTATTGCTCAAATATTTCTTTAAGAAAATCAATTTACTTTAACAGGAAAATAAAATAATAATGTTTTAAAAATTTCATAATTCTTTTGATATTTTAATAAAGTTATTATCTATTTTTATATTCAAAAATTAAAAAAATATACCTTTTTTAATTCAATTAGAAAACAATATATCCACAAATTTGTCTTATTCTTAAGTTTTTTAATTAATATATATTATTTCAAAAAATAACAAACAAACAAAATTTGAAATTATTATTCATTTTTACCTTTCTTCTAATTATATGCTTGATACTCTATTTTTAGCTGCTTCAATTTTATTAATTTTTATTTGTTTTAAATCTCTTGACTCTTTTAAATTCTTATATTTTATTTTTAGTGTTATTTCATATGATAATTTTACTACTTTTTTATGGATAAAATTTCGAACAATTGTTTAAGGAATAAAAACTGTTTGAGATTAAAAATATATATTTAAAATTTAGATTAAATTTATTCTTTCATATTGAATGATATTGTTATTTCAAAATGTTATTGATATATTAACCTGAATTAATAATTATTTAATAGAAAATGAAAATGAAATAAAAGACAATTGTGAAATATATTTAAATGAAAATAAATAAATTTTAATTATAAATATGAATTAGAAGGAAAAAATATAATTAAAATTTTATCAAAAAAGATGCTTTAACTTCTATAAAGTTATCTTATTTTAATTCTAATAATGTTAAAGATATGAGTAGAATGTTCTCGTATTTCAATGAAAAATGTAAAATGACGATGAGAAGAAAAATTTACGGATGATTCAAAATATTTAATATTTTTTTTAATTTTTTTTTTTTTAAATTTGGAGTTTAGAATATTTTTATTACTGTGAAATTTTTTTGAATTTATTTTTATTTTGTTTTTTTTTCTTGTTATGATTTTGAAATGAATATTATAAAAAATTTTATGAAGGAAATCATAAACAGTCATAGGAAAAAAGAATAAAACAATAATTTATTAATATGAAAATAATAAAATCCTATGATTCCTCTTCAAAAAATTATTTAATTAAAATTTATTTAATGATATTTTAATTAATAAAGAAAAGATTTTTCTAAATAATAAATATTCTATAAAAGAATATACTTTTTTTATAAAAGTAAAAGGAAATATTTTTTATGAGAGTAATGTTCTTCTTTAAATTTAATTTTTTTTCTTTGATTTCTTTGAAAATTTCAATTTTTGCGAAAAAATTAAGTGGTCAGTAAAATTTATATTATAATAAATATTTAAAACAAATAATAAATAACTTTTATATTAGTCTGCGAATAAATTGAAAAGTATTAAACAATTTTATGATTTTCTGAACTTTCTTCGATAATAAAATGAAAAAATATAATTATAACATTTTGTTATTTCAACATGACAATATATTTTTAAAAAGAAACAATAAACAGAGAAAGAAGAAATATTATTATATAAAAAAAATTTAAAAAGTCAAGATACTTTCAACAAAAAATAAGAACACATAATGATAAAAAAAGAAAAAAAAATAAATAATCATATAAATATAATTTCAAACTAAACATTAATATAAATATAATTAAATATAAATATTTGAAATAAATTATATTATTTTTCAATTTAAATTAATAGTTAATAATTATTTATATACAATAAAATTTCATATTTAATTTCTTTTTATTTATGCAATTTTGGTAATTTATATAATTTAATCCCACAAATTTTTTTATTATTTATAAGAAATTTTGAATTTGGTCTATTTGTTATTTGAGGTGAAAAAGTTTGAGTATATGAATAAATATGTTGATTATTTCTTGAACTTACATTAAAACTTCCTTTATATTTATGAGATTTTCCTTTATTTAATAAAAATTGTTGTTGTTCAAAATTGAATAGTGATGTATTTTTTATCTTTGAAGAATTAAAATTTGGAATTTTTGTATTTATTTGAAATTTAGATTTTAAACTAATAATTCCTATAGGTTTATTTTCTGTTATTGATATTATATTTTTATTTTGACAATTATTTGAATTTGATGAATCGATTAAAATTTTTATTGAATTTTTTTTTATGCTATTATTTTCTTCTGTTAAATTAATTTTATTTGATAATTGAGTAGATAATATATTTTTTTTGTGGTTTGGTTTTTCTTTTATTTTTATTTTTATACTTTGGAAATTATATTTATTTAAACTATTAAGTTTAGATAAGTTCTTTCTATAATTATTGTTAATATTGCTCATATTAATAATATTATTATTATAAATATTATCATTATCATTTATAGTAATATTATTTATATTCTTATTTTTATTATTATCTTCTTGATTTTTCAATTCTAATTCTTTAGGAATATCATCAATTAATTTATTTATTTTTGGAGTAATGTCCATGGAATAAATTTGAATTTTTTCAAAATTACGTTTTGGTTTTTGAAAATTTTTATTATTATATTTCTTAACTTTATTTTCTTGAGTTATATTTATTTTATTTGATAATGATTTTGAAATTCCATTTATTTCATCTAATAAATTTAAAATAGATTTATTATCAAAATCTTCAAAATTATAATTTCTACTTAATAATCTAAAACTACTTTGATTTAATTGATTTGAGATAGATGAAGTATTTGAATTATCTGTTATATCATTTATTTTTTCATTTACTGTATCAGAAAAAATTGTTTTTAATTCTTTTGTAAATTTTTTCTTATTTTCTTTTCCACTTTTAGCATCGTTTCCATAATTTTTTTGGTAATAAATTTCAGCTTTTTTTTCTCCGTAAGATTGTATTATTTTGTTTATAGGAAATTCCCTAAAAGTTGGTTTACAAAAAAATTTTAAGTAATTCTTATAATAATTAAAGTATTTTTTCAATTTATATCTATTTTCTTTCTTATTATAATATTTGAATAAAAATTCATCGACAAAATCATTTATCATACTATCTTTTATACAAGCCACAATATGACAATATTTTTTTAATATTATATGATTAATTTTATTTCTTTGATAATTCTGAGTAGTCCTTTTTCCATATTTTAAATATAACATCTTATTCATAACTTTTATTCTTTCCATTTTCTAATTTAATTTTTTATATATTTTTTAAACAATAATATAAGAAAAAAAATAAGAAAAAAAATATAATTTAGTAATTTTTTTTCTTTAATAATATAAAAAATGAATATATCAAAATGTAATGTTTTATTATTTGATTTTAAAAACAATAAAATCAAAAAAAATTATAAAATACAATATTAAATAATTATGTAACTATTTAAATAATTATTATAATCCAGAAATATTTTTTGATTGAAAAGGATTAAGATTAACTTTTATATTACCAAAATTTAACGAAGTTTTCTTTCCAAAAGAATTAGAAAAATTATATGAAGATCTAATAAAAACATTTCTTTTTTTTTCACTTGAAATAGGTTTTAAAGTAACTTTACCAATAGGAGTTTGAATTCTATTTTCATCTAATATATTAAATTCACCAAATTTTTCAACATCTTCTTGTGATTTATTAAAAACAATATTTTGAAGAATATTTCCTAATTCATCTTTTAATAAAAATAATTCAAATATTTTAACTTTATCTTTAGGTAAGAATTTTTCATTTTTTATATCTGATAAATAAGGTATTGTGATATTATTATTTGTTTTATTTAATCTTTTAAATATTGTTTCATTCATAGTTTCTTTTAATTTTCTATTAAATGCTTCTTTTCTAACTTCTTCAACACATTCATTAAAAAGACTTTCTAATTTATTTTTATTTAATAAAACTTTATTAAATTCAGATAAAGTTTGATGATTTCTTTGTCTTTCTTTTCTTAAATCATTTTTTAATCTTTCTATAATAATTAAAGCTTTATCACTTTTAAGAACATTATAAATATCATCATTTTTATTATCATAATTTTCATTCTGAATTTCATTTAAATTTTTATTTAATTTTTCTTTTAAATCTTCATTTTCTTTCTCAATATCTTTTGCACTTTGAATATTACTTTCTAATTCAACAATTAATTGTTTATTTATATTTTCACTTTCTTTCCATCTAACACTCATTGTACTTAAATCATTATTCATTAATTTCATCTTAAAAGCCATTTCTTCAATTTTTTTACTCATTTCTTTACATAATCCATTTAATCTTATTGCTTCAAGTCTAAAAAAATCTCTTTCACTTTTTATTATTCTAATATCATTTTCTTTCATATGTTTTTTAAATTCTTCTTCCATTTCTTCCTGTTTTTTCCTTAATTCATCTTTTACTGTATCCATAAATTTTATAAAAGTTTTTACATATTCTTCATATTGTTTATCTAAAATTTTTTGAATTGTTATTCCTAATTTATCTACGTCTTCATTTAAAACATGGTATTCTCTTTCTATTTTATTAAATTGTTCTAAGTCTTGTTGAGACATCTCTAATTTTTTTGAAAAAGTCTCTTTTATATTTTCTAATATTTTATCTAAATCTAATGGTATATATCTTTCTCGTTGGGATTTTGATTCTTCTTGTTTTAAATCTTTTATTTCTGAACTCATTTTTATTTTTTAGTTTATATTATTAATTTTTTAACAATAAATATCAATTATTTAAATTATTTTATTCTATTTCTTTTATTTAATAATATTTGTATGTTATTGTGTTTAAAATTCAATTTTTTTCATATTCACAAATAAAATTACTTTTTATCTTTTAAAAATTTATTACTAAATAAATAATAGTTTATATATTAATTAACTTAATTTAATAAAATTTTTAAAATATAAATCAAAAACAAAAAAAATTTATTTCTCCTTTTTCTTTTTTTTACTTTCTACCAATCCTTCTCCTTGTCCAATGTCACCATGTTTTCTGATATCCTCATCTTTTTTAGAATATCCTTTAGAATGTTTATCAATTTTTAAATTTTCGATTTTTAAACATAATTCATCAGTTAAACCATTTTTTTTTCTATAATCATCTCCTTTCTTGAAATACTTATCTTGCATTTCTAATAAAAATTCTTGTTGAGGACCTAGAATAGAACCAGGTCTACAAATTCTTATATAACCAATGAAAGCAGCAGCAGGGAATTTAAAATGTTTCATAGCATACATAGCAATTAATGTTCCTGTTCTTCCTAAACCTGCTTTACAATGAACAGCAACAGCTTTTTTTTCTTTTTCACAAATATTAATAAAATTATCCATTATTTCTATACTTGGTGTAGATCCATCTAAGAAATACATATCAATATGTTTAATACCATTTTTAATAAATTTCTCTTTATCATAAACAGGTTTATTTAATCTAACAACTAAACCAATATTCCATTTTTTAAAAATAGGAACATAATCTTCAGGTGTATAAGTACGATAACCTTCAGAATCATATTGGGAAGAAGAAGGAGAAGAAAAAGCAAGAAATTTATTAGGAATAATCCAATTCATATCTCCATTATCAACATTAGCATATTCTTCATATTCTTTAGCTTTAAAAGTTTTAGGATCATACCAACCTAATTGAATAGCATATTGTAAACCTCTTAAACAATCTAATATAGTACAAGGATAAGTACATTCACCACATATAGCATCTCTAAAAGGGGTGAATGGTGGTTTTACATTTGAAAAATAATCCCATGCTTCTTCTGCTGTTTTCTTCTTACATATTATTAAATATGCTCCCATTAAATATGCTGCGTTTGCTCTCTTTTTATAATCTAATGATGTGTAATGATATATTTTATGCTTCTTAAAATCTGGATTTTGCATTATTTTATCCACTTCCATACAATATTTATGTGTTTGAGCTAAATTTAATGGACCAAAATCATCAAAAAATGCCTCGTATACTAAGTTGTCGTCTATACAAAAATAAAAGGCTTTAGAAGTCTTACATTTTGGAGCTGTTGAATCTGATATCCAGTATAAACGACCTTTTTCGATTTCTATGGCTTCGTTACGAGATTTTTCAGACATTTTTTTTTGTTTTTTTTATTTTATTTTAATTTTTTATTTTTTTATTTTTTTTTGGGGTTTAAATCTTTATTTTTTAGATTTTTAATTATTATTGTTTATATAATTTAAATTGATTTATTTTGTCACACAAAAATAAAAAAAGAAAGATAATATATTTTAAAATTCTCCTTTATTATTAATAGAATGTAAATTTCTCTTACAAAAATTTTGATAAAATTAAAACTACATTTATCAATAAGAATCTTCATAATAATTACTAATATTTTGTGTATAAAAACCTCGAATTCCTATGAAATTTTCTTCTTCTTCATTTTCACAATTATTATTATTGTGAATAAAGAATAAAATCCTTTTTTTATAAATTCTCATTCATCATTTAACATAATGAACAGAAATAATATTTAAAAATGTTCAATCAAAGCCAAAGATTAATGTAATAACATATTTGAAAATAATTTCGTTAAATTAGAATCAAAAGTTCAAAATTTATTCAATTTTTAAAATAAATAATACTATATTCAAGACAATTCTTCAAATGGAATTATAATGCATCCAAAAAATTTTTCATTTAATTTATATAAAAATATAAAAAATCAGAACGAAACAAATTCTTTTCAAAATAAAAGAGCTTTAAATGAAAAATAAAAGAAATAAAAAAGAGAAAAAAGATTTAAAAGTAATACAAAATGTGAAAAATTCAAGAACAAGAAATAAAAATTAATGAATAATTTAATTGAAAATAAAAAATTAAAATTAGAGCGAAATGTTAAAAAATTAATAGATACTAAAATTTGTTCAAAATGTAAAAAAGAAAGAATTAAATAATAAAATATTATTGAAATTTATATTTTTCACTTTTAACTAAAAAGAAAGAACAATTAAATTTAGAAATTCACACATAATTGATGAAAGTAATTATTTAAAAAGTTAACATTAGATTCAATAAAGATTTTATTTGGAGATTATTATTCTTTAATTCATAAATATAAATGTTTAAATAAAAATACTATTTTAAAATAAATAAAAATTATAAAAGAAAAAATTTAAAAAATAATATTCAATAAATCATATTTATCGAAGCGAATAAATTTTTTTAATTTATTGTAACAAAATTAAATATTTAATTATTTAGGTTTAATAGTTTTCAAAAATAAAAAAATAAACATATTTAAAATTATAAGTTAAAATTTTTGTCATTAACTTTTATAATTAAATAAATTATTAAAAAAATACCATAAATTCAATTATTCTTTTTGAAATATTATTCAAAATATTTTATTATTATTAAATTATTAAGAAAAAAGAATTATAATTTACTCAGAAAACATAAAAATAAAAAAATACAAATAAATTTTTATATATTTTTATAGAATTATAAAAAAATTAATTATTAACTAAAAAAAAGGTAAATTTAATATTTTGAAAATTAGTTTTATTTGATGACTTGAAGTATTTATTGATTTAATTATATAATTTTTAATTTTGAATCAATATTAAAATCATTAATAATAATATTTACAATATTTTATTAAATTCAATTGCAAAATATGGGTTTACTAAAATATATCATAAGAGTTTTTCAAAACTTATAAATTATATTATTATTATAAAGAATTTATTAAAAAAATATTTAAAAAACCCTAAAAAAAAAAGCTCTGCCAACCAAAAATAATTATCAATATGTTTTTTAAAAAATTCTCGGAAATTTATCTGATGATTAAGATATAAAAAGTTATTTAAATAGAAAATAAGTTCATAAATCATATTTAAAAATTTTTATTCATATCTAATTGTTGTCATTTATTATAATTTTACAATTATTATTTAAACAAGAAAACATTGCACTCAAATATTTAATACCATTTTTATTAAAAATAGATAAATTTAAAGAAGTTAAAGAAGAACAATTCAGGAGCATATAAGTCATATTACTTACATTATTAGTATGAAAAATAGAAAAATTTAAAGACAGGATATTTTTTTTTTAAAAAAATTTAAAAAATTTAAAAATTCTGTTGAAACTATTTATTTTATTGTAAATTAAGTAAATTTTAATCCAAAGATATTAAAATGATATAGCAGATATTTTATTATGACATTGATATTTAATTAAACAATCATTATTTTCAAACTTAATATCAAATAATGGAAATCTTTTACATTCTTGATATTCAATATTTATATTTTGAAACATTTATGAGATTTTTGATTTAACAAAATTTTTAATATTCATGATTTTAAAATACAATTTATTCAAATTTTTTTTTATTTAAAAAATAACTTTTCATTTCTTCTTGGGTCTGTTAAAGATAAAAGAAAAAATCATAAATATGAAATCAATTTACATAACTTAATTTAAACAATATATTTGATTAATGTTTATTTTAGTTAATTTATTATAAAAAATGCATTTTTAATTAACAAAAAATCTTAACCTAAAAAAATAAGGACATACCACAAAATTTTTATTTAAATTTAAACCATAAAATAAATTATAAAAAAAGAAAAAGAAATATAAATAAATAAAGAATAAATCATTTAAAATTTCCAAAAAAATAATTATTTAAAAATATAACCCACAAAAAAAAATTTAGTAGAAAAAAATATAAAAAAAAGAAAAAATGGGATGTGGAGCATCAACAGATGAAATAATAAATAGAGAAAATTTAGAAAATGATTTTTACAAAGAAGCATTTGCATTTAAAATGGAGACTCCAGGAGCATTAAACAGTATAATAACAACAGATGAAATACACAAAAATATTATATATAAAATAATAAATCAAAACAATCCTGAATTTACAGAAGAAAACATGGAATTTGGTAAAGAAGAATCAAATAGTAAACCATGGTTAAATACAATATATCATTTAAATAATCCACACAATAATTCATTTAATTTAGATAATTCTCCTCCAAGTTATACACTTCAAATTGAACATATTCATGGATATCATATTGATGATGTAAGATCTAATTTATTTTTTGTTGACAATGACTATATTTTATTTACTTCTTCAAGTTGTGCTATAATACATAATGTTTGTGATAATACTCAAAAAATTTTTGGTTGTGATTCTAAAGGAATTTTAAATGGAGCCCAAATTAATGAAAAATTATGTCATGATGGTGAAATTACTGCTATTGATTTTTATCAATCTGAAGGTATTTCTTTTGTTGCTACTGGGCAAAGAGGAAACAGACCTAAAATTTTTTTGTGGTCTCCTAAAGATTGTAAAACTATTTATGCTAAATATTCTTTACCTAATGAAAGTAAAGAAGTTTCTGGTATTTCTATTGATAGAAAAGGAAGATACATTGCTTCTTTTGGAAAAGATTCTAGGAATAGTTTTTATATTTTTGATATTCAAAAACAAACTATTATTTGGGAAGAAGCTACTGATAGAAATATTAATTTACAAATTAAATATGGATATACGAATTATAATAAATCAAATCAGGATGAAATTTGTATTGTTGGATATAAAAAAATTTTGTTTATTAATGTAAAAAATAAAAAAAAAATAAATTTTTTAGGAAATTTAAAAGATAATAAAGAATTATCTGAAATGACATATACGTGTTGTAAATATGTAAGTGCAACATCAAAAAATAATGAATCAAATAATATATGGTTAATTGGAGCATATTCAGGAGGAGTATTAATGATAAAAAATATGAAATTAACACAAATATTTGATAAATTTAAAGGAAGTATTGAACAAATATATTTATTAGAAAAAACAGCTCAATTTATTATAAGTGATTCAAGAAGAAAAGTAGTAATTGCTTTTATAAATAATAATGAAAAATTAGAAGTTGCTTCTTCACAAGAATTTGAAAGTGCAGTTAAAGCAATGAGTGTAAATAATAGAGGAGAAATAGTTTTTGGTTTAAGAGGGGGAAAAATAAAAATATTTGATAGTAGTAAAGTTCAAGATAATAATATTTCAAAATTAATTTTTGATGATTTAATAGTAACACATAGAACAGGAGGAATATATGGTATTGATATAATAGATGAAAAGAGATTAATTACAGTTGGAGAAGATAATCAAGTATTAGTATATAATTATAAAGTAAATAAAGTAGAAGATATAGGAGTAATTGCAAAAGAACAAGTTCATTCAGTTAATAGTGAAGATGGAAAATTTAGAGTTTATTATTATACTGCTCAACATAAAGCTTGGGCTGTTTCTTATAATAAAATTAAAGAACATGTTGCAATTGGTATTTGTGATGGTTTAATTTCTATTAGAAAAAATCCAAAAAATTTAAATGAGCATTTATTTAATGTTGCTCCTACTCCTAATTATGCAATCACTGCTTTAAAATATACTAATTATGGTGATTATTTAACCGCAGCAATTTTAAGTCATGAAATTGTTGTTTTAGATCCTAATAATAATTATGAAATAATTAATAAAATTGATTTACAATTAAATTCTTGTGTAACAGCTTTTGATTATGATTTATCAAATAGATATATTCAAGTAGTAACAAATATGAATACATACGAAATATTTACTCTCCCAAATTTAGAAAATAATATTAAAAAAGTACCTTCAGATATAATTTTCCCAGAAATAACATGTAAATTTGGTCCTAATGTAATGGGATTATATATGGGTTCAACTAATCCAACTTTTATTAGAGCTTGTTGTAAACATAGAAGTATTAATATTATTTGCTCTGGAGATGATGATTTAAGTTTAAATTTATATAATTTTCCTGCTAATTCTGATAATGCCAAAGTTAGAAGATTTTTCGCACATTCTACTCCCATCAATCAAATTTTAATTACTCCGAATAATAAAGTTATTACTATTGCTGGAAAAGATAAAGCTATTTTTATTTGGAATCTTGAAGGAACTAAAAATAGAGGTTCTAATTAATGTTTTTTTTTATTTAATATTTTTTTTAAATTATAATTTAAATTTTTTGATTTGAAAATAAATAATTCTAAAATAAAACTCTATTAATT
>JAEEGL014772993.1_pt1 | contig 11058 bp, 12 predicted proteins | sample 9134231 | NCBI WGS metagenome assembly JAEEGL01 (sample SAMN16246548, study PRJNA631951) | gut metagenome | biome: gut microbiome; feature: rumen; material: fiber-attached | host: Bos | place: Iran: Karaj | collected 2018-10
TGCTGGGCCTGCGAGATGGCTCCCCGCTCAAGGAACATGTCCAGCATCTGTTTTTGCTTTAGATATAACTGATGGTTCTTCTCTTCGTGCGACATGGCATCCCATGCCGTATCTTCGATTTTTACGTCCATTTTCACCCTCAAACTTCCGCGACCCCTATCGTAATACTAACACAGACGCTGTCCAAAAAAACGGACTTTGACCTGTGTCGGGCCCCCGAAAAGAGACAATTTTATAAGACTCTGCCCACAATCTGGAAGAGCGCGCCGAACTTGATCGCCCTCGGCTCATACGCGGGGTTATAGGAATGGAGGACCGGCTGCGGGTGCACGACGCCGTAGCTGTCCGTGTATTCCTCCGCATGCTCCTCGTCCGGCTCCTGCTCATCGTAGACCTTGATATAGCCTTCGCCGTCATAGATGAACACGCCGACTTCACCGGGAGAAAGGCTCTCGCACTCGCGTACCCACACGATCTGCCCGTCATGGTACATCGGCTCCATCGAGTTGCCGGATACCCTGACGCCGAAGTCCGCTCCGGTCGGTACCTTGTCCGCAGGGAATTCGAGCATCTCAAAGTTTCCCTCGTCCAGGAAGGCACCGGTGCCGGCAGAGACGCACAGGTTGCTGACGGGCATGCTGATATAAGTAATAATGCTCGTGATCCTCGGAGCGGGCCGATATTTGCCGCTGGCAACCAGGTCTGCCTTGTACTCCGCGACCTTCTTCATTCCGGCAGCGTTCAAAGCCGGCACATAGTCTTTCATAAAGAACGGGATCTGGTCCTCGATGTCCAGAGCGTTGCAAATGGCAATGAGCTGGTAGGCGTTGGGGATGCTGTATCCCGTTTCCCATTTCCCGGCGCCGCCCGTGGAGATCTCAACGCCGTAGTTTTTCAGGAACGCGCTGAAAGCGGCAATGCTCATGCCTTTCTTCTTCCTGGCCTCCGCGATGCGCATTCCGACGATATTCTCATCCTTTTCCGCGGCGGCATCATACCTCTGTCCGCCGATGGTAGCTGCCGTTGCCTTCTCCTTTTTCATTCTCATAGCACTTCCTTCCTATGGAACTCCCGAGATGGCTTTATTGTATAAGGGAAACACACGCTTGTCAATCATTTTCTCCTAATGTTACCTATATGCGACATTGACTTCTCCTGTTTGGAGATATATGATAAGGCACACCAGGAGAGAACGGAGGTGACCCTTGTGGAACAGAGAGCGATCCTGCACAGCGACATGAACAGTTTCTACGCCAGCGTGGAGATGATGCTCGACCCGTCCCTCAAGGGAAAGCCTGTGGCCGTCTGCGGATCCACAGAGAACCGGCACGGCATCGTCCTTGCCAAATCCCAGCTCGCCAAGAAAGCCGGAGTCAAAACCGGGATGGTGAACTGGGAGGCTAAGCAGCGGTGTCCGAACCTCGTGGTCGTCCCACCCCAGTATGATGAGTATATCAAGTACTCACGGCTGGCGCACGAGATCTACTACCGCTATACCGACCTGGTCGAGCCGTTTGGCATGGACGAATGCTGGCTGGACATCACGCACAGCATGTATCCGTGCAAGAGCGCGATGGACGTAGCCGAACAGATCCGAACTTCCACTCGTGAGGAACTGGGGCTTACCGTCTCCATCGGAGTCAGCTTCAACAAGATCTTTGCCAAGCTCGGCTCGGACATGAAAAAGCCGGACGCCATCACGGAGATCACGGAAGAAAACTTCCGGGAAAAGGTGTGGCCTCTGGCGGCGGACGAGATGATCTACTGCGGTCCGGCGACGATGAAGAAGCTTGCCGGCTTCGGTATCCACACTATCGGCGAACTGGCTGCCACCCCTCCCGACCTGCTCCGCGCCTGGTTCGGCGTCAACGGCCTCGGATTGTGGCGCTTCGCAAACGGTCTTGACCAGTCCCGGGTCATGCACAAGGAATTTGTCAGCCCGGTGAAATCGGTCGGCCACGGCATCACCTGCAACGCAGACTTGGAGAACGAGGAGGAAGTGTTCAAGGTCATGCTGGAGCTGTCCCAGGACGTCGGGCACCGTCTCCGTATACACGGCCTGACCGCCAAAGGCGTGCAGATCTGGATCAGGGCGAACGACCTGACGGGGATGCAGTGCCAGTGCAAGCTGCCGTTCCGCACCCAGCTTCCCTGCGAGCTGACCGCTGCAGGCTTTAAGCTGTTCCAGGAGCGGTACCGGTGGGATCAGAAGGTCCGCGCGGTGTGTATCCGGGCGACCGATCTCGAACCCAAGAACGAGGATGAGCAGTTGTCTATCTTCATAGACCAGGAGAAAAGAGACCGGAGGGAGCGCCTGGAAGACACCATCGAGGAGCTGCGCGGCCGCTTCGGAAAAGGCGCGCTCACGTATGCCGTTCTCCTCGGCAACCTCAAAATGCCGGACAACGGCCGGGACAAGGTCCGCATGCCGAGCCTCATATATCAGTGAGGGCAGCATCATGGCCAGATACTTATCGTACAACGACCTCGACGCGATTGCGGGACGTGTGTTCCGGGCTTACTCCAGGCTTCCCGAGGTCCAGGCTGCGGGACAGGTGCTGTATGTCGACCCCGCTCTGCTGCTGAAGTCGCTGCTCGGGCTGACCATCGAGTTCCGCCACCTCTCCGCGGACGGCACGACGCTCGGCATCACCGCCTATGATGAAGTCGGCGTGGAACTCTGCGATGAGGACGAAGACCTTTTCTTCTTCGACGGGAAGACAGTTCTTATCGAAAAGGATCTGCAGGCTGACGATCAGACAGGGCGCCGGAATTTCACCATCGTTCACGAAGGCTGCCACCATGTCTTGAAAATGCTGTACCCCAAGGACTACGCCGGCGGAGCGAATGCCAGGAGAATCCTTCGCTACCGGGATACGCGCGGCAGCCACACTCGGGAGGAATGGCAGGTCGACAGACTGACCTCCTCTATCCTCATGCCCCGGGAACTGGTTGAACAGGCCATGTTCCTTACAGGGCAAAACGGAAGGATCGACATGCTCAACGCCGTCTGGCGTCCAAAAGAGTATGAGCGGTTCTGCAACATGTGTTATCTGCTCGGCGTGTCGAAGCAGGCGCTCAGCATCCGTATGATGAGGCTCGGCCTTCTCGGAGAAGAGCATCTGCGGCACCCGAACGAAATCCTTGATATTTATATGGGAGATGATGATATTGGCTGAGAAAAAGAAAGACGGGATTCGGGTATCCAAGAAATGCCCGGTCTGCGGATGGCGGGTCATGGACAAGGTCACGCCCACATCCGGAGTAGTTGAGTTGAAGTGCTGCAACTGCCACAATATCGTTCAGATCGACTTGTCGTATCGGGTTTCCAGGACGAGTCCGTCGCTGAGGCTGAGGCTGGCGAGCTGCATCTGAAATAGAGTATACCGACGTACCGAGCAACGGGTCCGTGGCCTGAATAAGGCCCAACGAGTCACCAAATGGCCGGACATCGGAGCCAAGGGGATAAATCTACCCTTTGGCTCCGATGTCCGGCCTCGTTCTATCACAGGGCACTTCACAGAAACGAAATGTAGCCAGTCGGCTCAAATGTATTGACACGATACAATTTATATGATACAATACAGACAGATAAAAAAGGAGGCTTTGGAATGGCTAAATATATCGAGATCCAAGCAGATGTGGATCGTTTGCCAGACTCTATTGGAGACCGTCTTATTACAACAAAGGAAGACCTGCTCTGGGATCTGGAAAGGCGCACACAGGATCTGCTGGCTTCATTGTCCAACAGCAATCGTCATACCGCCCGTTACTACAGCGTTATGGAGGACCTTCTAAAGGCCTTCCAAGTAAGGATTCGCAAAACCATCCTTCCGAACCGTCTTGAGGACTGGTGGTTTTACTCCTACGAGATTTCTTATCACGGGATAGGGCTCTTCCTGGAGCATATGAGCAGCGCGTTTTTAAATGAAGAAACTGGAGAATCTTCAAGCGAAACAATTAACCAGATTTTCCCCCTTGTTTTTATTACTGCTAAGATGCTGACCGTAGATGAATATGCAAAGCTGTATGAGGTTGAGCAGGTCACAGTCCGCCAGTGGATAAGACGATGCAAGCTGCGTACTGTTGAGAAGGCTGGAAAAGAATGGCGGATCTCTGAGCTGACCGATGTTCCCAAGAGAGGATTTGAGCCGGCACAATACAGATGGCGTGCGGAGCTCACCGATTTACCGGAAGGTTTCGATTTTCTTAACGAGTATGTCATGGCTACCCTTGTCAAGGGCGAGTCTTCCGATGTCTATAAGGTCCTCTTCACTGATGGAAACGGCGTCCACAGCAAGACGCGTGCTCTGGACTTGACCAATGAGGAGCGGGAACGACTTGAAAGCTTCTTCATTGCTAACCACGACGTGTCCTACGCTTCCGAGAGTCACGCCTTCTGGTGGAAGAAAAAGGAGCCGGAGCCTGACGAAGCTGACGAGGAGGACGCTGAATGACAGAATCACGAAATCTCATCTATTCCCCTCAACAGAGAATCCCGTTAGGCGAAGCAGTGATTCTTCCCAATGGCGCCCACGGCCTCAAAGTGAAGTGGAGGCGCGGAAAACGGGATGTGACCGAGGTTGTCCCCTTGGACAAGCTGCATGAACTGGTCATGCAGGGTAATACAAAAACCAGTGAGCAGAGATCCCTGTAACAGAGGAACTCGCTCCTCAACAACTGAATCGCTCACTACATGAGCCTGAACCGAATGCGAGTTTGGCCGGTACGAGCATCTTGCGAACATGATTCGCAGGTGTTTGTACCGGCCTTTTTTATTTTTCCAGTCGCGATCCCCATAATCCTAGGCATGATCTAAAACTGCCCCGGCCAACCGATGTGAGCTCCCGTGCACTTTAGGAGCTGTTCGCCGCAGAGGTGACGCCGACAACTGAATAACATGCCAGCACGCGAACAGCTGGACGCAGCTTGAGGCGGAGACTTAGGTCTCCCGCATCGGGTGGGATCATTGCGTCCATTTTGCCGCTGGCACCCATACGGGCTCTCCGCCTCTCCACACCGTGCAGCGGTCGTGGGGCCGAAGGAGGGCCCGAATCTATGACAATCAATGAAAACCGCAAGTACTACATCCCTGCCTGCCACTACAGCACCGGTCTGCCGCAGGAGTGTCCGCAAAGAGAACTGGTCGAAGTCGACCGCGAGACCTACCTGGCGTATTACCGCCCGATCTGGCGCACCCATAACAACGCCATGAGGCACGGCGGCTGCAACTCTGTCAGTTGGAAGCTCTGCACCGGAGATTGTCCGTCCTGCCGTCACCACCTGGGTGGCCGCGACTGGTCGCTCGAAGCGCATGTTGAAAAGACCGGCCTGGAGATCCCCGACCCGCTCACCGATATCGAAGCCCAGGTGCTGGACTGCATCGCCCTGGAAGAACTGGTCGAGCATTTAAAAGAGCTAGATCCGGAGGGCAGACGCATCTGCGAGCTTGTCGCCCTCGGCATGGACGAGCGCAAGGCCGCGAAGGAAATGGGACTGAGCAAGAGCACCTTCCACGACCGGAAAGACCGTCTTTTTGCCCGCCTCCGCAAGGAGTGGACAGACCTGATTTGAGGGTCCGACAAAATTTTTCAAAAAATTTTTCCGAAAAATCCGACCAAAGGCCCCTCGAATCTCCAGTGGGGTGTGAAGGCGGCAGACCTATAAGCCTTCAGACAGGAGGATGCCGGAATGAACGACAACTATGGCAAATACGAGATCAGCCAGACCGACGAGGAGATCCTGCGAACGCTCAATGCGATCAGCGAGATCTCCCGCAGGATGGCGAACCGCATCAGGCGGGCAATGACAATCATGGAAGGAGGCAAAGCCAATGAGCCGGTTGAGCGAACTGAGCGAATGCGTCAAAGAGCTGCGCGATTGTGCAGTGAATCTTACTGAGATAGCCAACTGGCTGTTCGAGACCTTCTCCGCCGACGAAGTTCCCGCAGAACCCGCAAAGCCCAAATACACGCTGGAGAGCGTGCGCGCCATCCTGGCTGAGGTCTCCCGAGCCGGCCACACGGCACAGATCCGGGAACTGCTGCAGAAGCACGGCGCCTCGAAGCTCTCCGATGTCGACCCCGCGCACTACGCCGCTCTGGTCGCCGACGCGGAGGGACTGACGGATGGGTAATCACGCACTGCTCTCCGCCTCCTCTTCCCATCGCTGGCTCAACTGCCCGCCCTCCGCCCGGCTCTGCGAAGCCTATGAGGATATCGGGAGCGACTACGCCCAGGAGGGCACCGATGCCCACGCCCTGTGCGAGTTTCGGCTGAAGCGGGCACTGGGCATGCAGACTGAAGACCCGATTGAAAACCTGACCTTCTACAACACCGAGATGGAAGACGCAGCCGAAAGCTATGTGGCTTATGTGCTAGAACTCTTGGAAGAAGCCCGTCAGATCTGCCCCGATCCGCTCGCGGTCGTGGAGCAGCGCGTGGACTACTCCCGGTTCGTTCCGCAGGGCTTCGGCACGGCGGACAGCGTCATCATCACCGATGGCACGCTCTACGTTACGGATATGAAATACGGAAAAGGCGTGCGCGTGGAGTGCGAGGGTAATCCGCAGCTCCGGCTGTATGCGCTCGGCACCCTGGAGATCTTCGACCCCCTCTACGATATCCAACGCATCGTAATGACCATCTTCCAGCCCCGCCTCGGCAACGTCAGCGTCAGCGAGATGACCCGGGACGAGCTTCTGGAATGGGCAGAGACCATCGTGGCCCCGACGGCTGAACTGGCCTTCAACGGAGCCGGTGAGTTCCACTGCGGCGCCTGGTGTCAGTTCTGCAAGGCGAAAGCCAACTGCCAGGAACGGGCCGCGGCCAACATGGCGCTTGCCGCGTATGAGTTCCGGCACCCGCCCCTTCTGACGGACGCGGAGGTCGAAGAGATCCTCGGCAAGGTGGACGACCTGATCTCCTGGGCGAACGACATCAAGGAATACGCCCTGAAGGCTGCTGTCAGCGGCAAGTCCTGGGGCGGCTTCAAGCTGGTCGAGGGACGGTCCGTTCGGAAGTTCTCCGACGAGAACGCCGTTATCGCCACGCTTCTGGCTGCGGGATACGACCCGTATGAGAAGAAGCTTATCAGCATGACCGAGATGCAGAAACAGCTCGGCAAATCCAAATTTCAGGACCTGCTCGGCAGCCTGATCATCAAGCCGCAAGGCAAACCCACACTCGTTCCGGCGTCCGACAAGCGCCCGGAATACAACACGGCCAAGGCCGATTTTGAAAACTGATGGAGGAAAAAACCATGTCAAACAATATGAAAAACCCGATGAAAGTCATTACCGGTCCGGCTACCCGCTGGTCCTTCGCCAACGTCTGGGAGCCCAAGAGCATCAACGGCGGCACCCCGAAATACAGCGTCAGCCTGATCATCCCGAAGAGCGACACGGCGACGGTCGCCAAGATTCAGGCCGCCATCGAGGCCGCCTACCATGAGGGAGAAGCCAAGCTCAAGGGCAACGGCCGCAACGTCCCGGCTCTGTCCGCTATCAAGACGCCTCTGCGTGACGGCGATGTCGAGCGCCCCGACGATCCCGCCTATGCCAATGCCTGGTTCATCAATGCCAACGCCACCACCACTCCCGGCATCGTGGACGTGGACTGCAACCCGATCCTGACCCGCTCCGAGGTCTACTCCGGTGTATACGGACGCGCCAGCATCAGTCTGTACGCCTTCAACTCGAACGGCAACAAGGGCATCGCCTGCGGCCTGAACCACCTGCAGAAGATCCGCGACGGCGAGCCTCTCGGCGGCAAGGCCAGCGCTGCGTCCGACTTCGCTTCCGACAGCGACATCGACGACTTCCTGGACTGAGCTGAAAGCGGCGGGGGTGGCGGGCTCTTCTGCCACCCCTCCCCATGAAGAGGACACGTGCTTATGAAAAACCTGAGCATAGATATCGAGACGTTCAGCGACGTGGATCTGGGCAAGTGCGGCGTCTACCGCTACTGCGAGTCGCCGGCCTTCGACATCCTGCTCTTCGGCTATGCCGAGGACGGCGGTGAGATTCGTGTGGTCGACCTGGCGTCCGGCGAGACGATCCCGGAAGAGATCAGAAACGCCCTGACAGACCCCTCGGTCAGGAAATGGGCGTTCAACAGCGCGTTCGAGAGGATCTGCCTTTCCCGCTTCCTCGGTCTCCCTGCCGGCGAGTACCTCGATCCGGACTCCTGGCGCTGCTCGATGATCTGGTCGGCGTATATGGGTCTCCCTCTCTCCCTGCAGGGCGTCGGGGCCGTGCTCGGTCTGGAAAAGCAAAAACTGTCGGAGGGCAAGGAACTGATTCGGTTCTTCTGCCAGCCATGCCCCGCCACCAAAAGCAACGGGGGCCGCACCCGCAACAGACCGAGCGATGCTCCGGACAAGTGGCTTGCCTTCAAAAAGTACAATCTCCGCGACGTCGAGGTCGAGATGGCCATACAGCGGAGGCTGGAAAAGCACCCCGTCCCGGAGTCGATCTGGAACGAGTATCACCTGGATCAGCGCATCAACGACCGAGGCGTCGCTCTGGATATGGTGCTGGTGAAGCAAGCCATCGAGATGGACCGGCGGTCCCGGGAGGAACTGACCGGGGAGATGCAGAAGCTCACCACCCTGCAGAACCCGAACAGTGTGCAGCAGATGCGCCAGTGGCTTGCCGGAAACGGCCTGGAGACGGAAACGCTCGGCAAAAAGGCAGTCGCCGACCTGATCCGGTCCGCTCCGCCGGAGATTCGGAACGTGCTCACGCTCCGTCTACAGCTGGCAAAGAGCTCTGTCCGAAAATACCAGGCGATGGAAAACGCCGTCTGCGCCGACGGGCGTGCGCGGGGCATGTTCCAGTTCTTCGGAGCGAACCGCACCGGCCGCTGGGCGGGCAGGCTCATCCAGATGCAGAATCTGCCGCAGAACCATCTTCCCGATCTCTCCGAAGCTCGCGCTCTTGTCCGGGCCGGAGACTTCGAGGCAGTCGAACTGCTCTACGGCGATGTGCCGGACACCCTGTCCCAGTTGATCCGCACGGCGTTCATTCCCCGCGAAGGCTGCCGTTTCATTGTGGCGGACTACTCGGCTATCGAAGCTCGCCTGACCGCTTACCTGGCGAATGAGCATTGGCGGCTGGACGCCTTCCGCGAAGGCAAGGACATCTACTGCGCCTCAGCCTCGGCCATGTTCCATGTTCCGGTCGAGAAACACGGCGTCAACGGCCATCTCCTGCAGAAAGGCAAGATCGCGGAACTGGCGCTGGGCTATGGCGGCGCAGTCGGCGCGCTCAAGGCAATGGGCGCTCTGGAGATGGGCATCGATGAAGAGGAACTGTCCACCTTGGTCGGCGCCTGGCGTGACGCGAATCCGGCGATCGTCGCTTTCTGGTGGGACGTGGACCGCGCCGCCCTCAGCGCAGTGGCGGACAGAACCATCAGCCGGACGCACGGCATCACCTTCGAATACCGCAGCGGCATGCTGTTCATCACGCTCCCTTCCGGCAGGCGCCTCGCCTATGTCAAGCCGAAGATCGGCGAGAACCGCTTCGGCGGAGAGTGTATCACCTACGAAGGCGTCGGTAGCACGAAGAAGTGGGAACGGCTGGAAACCTACGGCCCGAAGCTGGTGGAGAACATCGTCCAGGCGACCGCACGGGACATCCTGGCAAACGCCCTGACGGGTCTGAGCGACTGCCGCGTCGTCATGCACATCCATGATGAGGCGGTGATCGAAGCCCCGCCGGAACTCTCCCTGCAGACGGTCTGCGACCGAATGAGCAGGACACCGGCATGGATGCCCGGTCTTCTGCTCCGGGCAGACGGCTATGAAACAGATTTTTACAAGAAAGACTGATGAAAAAACGGAGGTACTCATCATGATCAGTTACAGAAACAAGGAAGGATACGCTGATCCGACCGCATACAAGGCATTGAAGAATATCGAGGAAGAATCCCGGGCCAGGCGCGTATACCGCCCCATCGTGTATATCTGCAGCCCCTACGCCGGGGACGTCGAGAAGAACACTCTTGCCGCACGGCGCTACTGCAGGTTCGCCGTCGATTCCGGCTGCATCCCCATCGCGCCGCACCTGCTGTTTCCCCAGTTCCTGAACGACAGGAACAGAGAGGAGCGTGAGCTGGGCCTGTTCTTCGGCAACGTGCTGATGGGCAAGTGCGCCGAGGTCTGGGTCTTCGGGGACGTCATTACCGCCGGTATGGAAGAAGAACTCGAGCGCGCCGCCAGGAAGAAACGCAGAGTCAGATACTTTTCCGAGAGCTGCAAGGAGGTAAACAACTGATGTTCACGATCTTTGGTTCCGATTACGCCGGCAATCCCGGCAACTGCCTGTATCCGCACCGGTTCGAGGTCACGGATGAGGCTACTCTGAAAGCGGCCGTGCGCCACGACTATGTCTGCGCCGAATACAGTAATAGCTACCGCAACGGTGCCAACTACCTCAGCGCGAACTGCCTCCCGGTCGACTGCGACAACGACCACAGCGAGGATCCCGACCTCTGGGTCACCCCGGAAGACGTGGCGGCGAATTTCCCGGACGTCCGCTTCGCTGTCCACTACAGCCGCCATCACATGAAGGAAAAGAACGGCCACGCTGCCCGTCCGAAGTTCCATGTGCTCTTCCCGATCGATCCGGTAACCGACGCTGACGCATACAGCGAGCTGAAGAAGCTGGTCAATACAATCTTTCCCTTCTTCGATACCAAGGCCCTGGACGCCGCCCGATTTTTCTTCGGCACCAATGATCCCGTTGTAGAGATTCATGAAGGGCTGCTGAACCTGACGGAGTTTCTGCAGGGCGACGACTTTGACGCCGAGCTTCCGGACAAAACCGCTCCCCGTGTGATTGCCGAGGGAAGCCGGAACGCCACAATGTCCCGCTTCGCCGGCAGGGTCATCAAGAAGTTCGGGGACACGGACGAGGCATATCAGTGTTTCCTGGAAGAGGCGGCGAAGCGCGTGCCACCGCTGGAGGCCAGTGAGCTTGCCACAATCTGGCGCAGCGCGCAGCGGTTTTTCACCCGAATCTGCCAGCAGGCTGACTATGTGACCCCGGAGAA
>JAEEGL016360293.1_pt1 | contig 11058 bp, 7 predicted proteins | sample 9134231 | NCBI WGS metagenome assembly JAEEGL01 (sample SAMN16246548, study PRJNA631951) | gut metagenome | biome: gut microbiome; feature: rumen; material: fiber-attached | host: Bos | place: Iran: Karaj | collected 2018-10
CGTTAGTCTTGGAAATTTGAACACATCATCTTTAGTATAATATATGGAAACAGTTTTAAGCGGCATTCGCCCGACAGGAAATCTACATTTAGGAAATTATTTTGGTGCGCTGAAGAATTTCATCACCATGCAGAATGAATATAATTGCTACTTCTTTATAGCTGATTTACACTCACTTACAACGCATCCAACTCCAGAAAACATTCAAGGCAACGTGCGTCAGATTCTTGCTGAATATTTAGCGGCAGGACTTGACCCCGAAAAGGCCACAATCTATGTTCAAAGTGACGTGAAAGAAGTAATTGAGTTGTATTTATATTTGAATATGAACGCATACCTCGGCGAATTGGAACGATGCACATCATTTAAGGACAAAATCCGTCAACAGCCACAAAACGTGAACGCAGGCTTATTGACGTACCCGACATTGATGGCTGCCGACATTCTTATTCACCGTGCCGCGAAAGTTCCCGTAGGGAAAGACCAAGAACAACATTTGGAAATGACGAGAACATTTGCCCTGCGATTCAACAGAATGTATAAAGTTGATTATTTCCCTGAACCACAAGCATTTAATTTCGGTAAAAATTTGGTAAAAATTCCGGGACTGAACGGAAACGGAAAAATGGGAAAATCCGAAGGCGAAGGCAATGCAATTTATTTGGCAGATTCGCCAGAAGCAATCCGCAAAAAAGTAATGAAGGCAAAAACCGATTCGGGACCAACCGAACCAAACCAAAAGAAACCCGAAGAAATCGAGAACTTATTCCACTTGATGCGCGCTGTGTCGAAACCTGAAACAGTGCAATATTTCGACGACTTGTATAATTCTTGCCAAATTCGCTACGGCGATATGAAAAAGCAATTGGCTGAAGATATGATTCAGTTTGTGGCTCCGTTCAGCGAGAAAATCAAGGCTTACGTTTCCGACAAGGATTATTTGGACAAGGTTGCAAAACTCGGTGCCGACAAAGCCCGCGAAAGTGCACAAAAAACCATCCGCGACGTTCGCGAAATAATTGGATTTAAAGCTTATTAGTCCTTTCAAAAAAAGGGACAACGATTAACATCGTTGTCCCTCCCCCTAAAAAACACACTATCTATGAAAAACTCTATCTGCTATAGTTAGGAGCTTCGCGCGTTATTGTCACATCGTGTGGATGACTTTCTGCATATCCGGCACTTGTGATTTTAACGAATTTCACATCGCGCAAATCTGCAATTGACGGTGCACCGCAATATCCCATACCAGAACGAAGACCACCAAGTAATTGATATATTTCTTCTGCCAATGTACCTCTATACGGAACACGGGCTACAATACCTTCGGGAACTAATTTCTTGGCATCGGCAACGTTTGATTGAAAATATCTGTCTTTTGAGCCTTGCTGCATTGCTTCCAAAGAACCCATTCCACGGTATGATTTGAATTTACGTCCTTCGTAAATGATAGTGTCACCCGGAGATTCTTCCAAACCTGCCAGCAACGAACCAAGCATTACGCAACTTGCACCTGCCGCCAAAGCTTTGACAATATCACCAGAATAACGAATACCACCGTCGGCAATAAGAGGAACGTTAGTACCTTTCAACGCTTCCGCCACATCGAATACGGCAGAAAGTTGAGGAACACCGATACCGGCAATGATACGAGTTGTACAGATAGAACCTGGACCGATTCCCACTTTTACCGCATCGGCTCCTGCTTCAACCAAAGCCTTTGCTGCTTCGCCAGTTGCAATGTTTCCTGCAATAAAATCGATCTGTGGATACATCTGTTTTGCCTTACGAACAGTGTCTATAACGCCTTTTGAATGTCCGTGTGCAGTATCAACGACAACAACATCAACGCCAGCCTGTACCAACGCGTCAAGACGATCGAAAGTGTTTGCAGCCGTACCAATTGATGCACCGACGCGCAAACGACCTTTTTCATCTTTACAAGCATGAGGATTATCAATTGCCTTGAAAATATCTTTGTATGTCAACAACCCCACCAAAGTACCTTTTTCATCGACAACAGGAAGTTTTTCTATTCTATATTGTTGTAAAATTTCAGCAGCTTTCGAAACTTCGTTTTGAGTTATGGTCACCAAATTATCCTTTGTCATCACTTCGGAAATATTTTTCGATCTATCCGAAACGAAGCGTAAATCGCGGTTTGTCACAATTCCGACCAATTTGCGTGCATTGTCAACAACTGGAATACCGCCAATTTTGAATTCCTGCATCAAATCGAGAGCATCGGCAACTTTTGCTTCGGGGGTAATGGTTACAGGATCGTAAATCATACCATTCTCGCAACGTTTTACACGTTTTACTTCCAATGCTTGTTGCTCAATCGTCATATTTTTATGGATAATGCCGATTCCACCTTCACGGGCAAGAGCGATAGCAAGACGAGAATCTGTAATCGTGTCCATTGCAGCCGAAACTATCGGGCAGTTCATTGTAATATTTCTCGTCAAGCGAGTTGTAATGTCCACTTGCGACGGCAACACTTCCGAATAACGAGGAACTATCAGCACGTCATCGAAGGTAAGTCCTTCTCCTATAATCCTATCCATTTTGTATGACATATCAAATTGTTTTTTTTATTGAGGGCAAATATACAACTTTTAGACATTCGCACCCGCCTATTTTATGAACATTATTTAAGACAACGACGTTATTTCTCACAAAAATCCGTCGTCACTTTTTGCAGAAATGCCTTCCCTTGCCTTATGGTTGTGTCTTGCAGATTATCTGTCGCGGAAATAATTTGTGAATTTGTATTGTCCCACGAAATAGCCTGATCATTTCGCATATATCCAAACCCTGTTTTAAATGCATAAAACACAAACGGTTTGTCGCCTCTCAAAATATCTTTACTAAAAGTAAATTCCTCAGACGGTAATTCAAGTTGGTTGCACAACATCATTGGAAAATCACATTGCGAAAGAATTTCTGTCACAATAGTGTCGTGCGTCACGGCTCCGCCCGTCCAAATCATTGGGATATGATATTTTTCAAGAGCAGATACAGGTTTTGGATCTTTAGAAATACGTGAACCGTGGTCGGAAATAAAGACCACAAGCGTATTATTCCACCATTTTTCGTTACGTGCCTTTCGCATGAAATCGCCGATACAGCTGTCAGTATAATGTACTGAATTTTGGAATTTTGAATAGTCGTCAACGCCATAAAATTTACTCTTCATCGGAACATCGTATGGCTCGTGACTGCTCAGAGTGTAGCAAACCGTAAAAAAAGGTTCCTTGAAATCTTTCATTTCTTCGAACATCCGATTAAATACGACATGGTCGTAAATGCCCCATTTTGCCGTACCTTCTTTTGAGTCAAAATCATATCGAGTAACACAATTTTCAAATCCGCCGTTTCGGAAATACGAGTTCATGTTTCCAAAACGAATATCTCCACCATGATACAACGAAAGATTATATCCTAACGAATCGAAAATCTTACTCAGATACGGTAATTTTTCTGCCTTTTCGGTATATTTTATAATTGCCGTTGTCGGTTGAGCTGGGTATCCACTCAGAATAGATACGATACCCATTTCGCTCTTCGTGCCACTGCTGTAACAAGTTGAGAATAAAACACCAGAACGAGCGATAGAATCCAAATTTGTCGCAACGCTTTCTCCTCCTAAGACAGACAATTCCGGTGCAGTAAAACTTTCCAAAATAAATAGCAGCACGTTAGGTCTCTTTGTATTTAGCAAAGAAATAGGCTGTCGATGAGCGGAATGCAACAGGTCCGAACAAATTGAATCACATTCACTTTGTTCCATAAAAATGTCTGCCTTTTCTTTTCTACTATATCCAAACGAATACAAAAAATGCCAATGGTCGTTTATTGCCGCATGATTGGCAAACGGAACCGTGCTGAAATAGACAGAACCAGTTCGTAGTGCAGCCACGCCAAAACCGCCGCGAATTGGAATCACCGTCAGTCCCATTAAAATGATAAAAATCAAACTATTAGGAATAGAGATTTTATCGATTCCTGTCAGAATTGGTTCTACCAATTTTTTGTATAAACGATAAAATAAATATGCCAAAACGGCAAACAAAACCAACAATAACGCCGAGTGCCACAAAGGAATAGAAGAAAAAGCTTCTTTCGGCATTGATAAATATTGCAGAACTGAACAATCTGTCCTATATCCCCAATTTCGATACAATTCCGCATCAACCACGGTTAAATACGAAAACGGTATCAACACAATCAAAGTGACCGTTTTCATGGTTTTTTTTACAAAATTTTCAGGGTTTTGCGGGAATACAGAAATACACATAACCAACAGACTCATTTCCACAAGATACCCAAGCATGGAAACATCATGGCTGAATCCCGAAACAAACGTGTGCAGTGTAGTTGGGAAAGATACTGTAGTGGTCAAGGCATAATTATATATCAAGAAAAAAGCCCTGCTTGCCTCGAAAAACAGCAACCAGAATATTGCGTAAGCCAAACTATATGCCAATCGTCTCTTCATGCTGCTGCAAAAATACACATATTGAAATTTTGTATTGAATTATTTTGTAAAAAGTTTCTTACACCTTGATTTCCACATCATTTCGAGGATACTGAAAATTTTGATGAAAATATTCAAAGAAAAACAAAGACAATTCTCGAATTTTTGGAAAAATCATGTAACTTTATGACGTTTTTTGCAGTCTACATATTATAGGGTTTTTGCAAAAACGATTGTCTAATAAGAAACTACAATTGTATGAAAAAGATAATTATTTCACTCCTTGTTATTGCAGCTTCGTTGGAAGTTGTTGCACAGACATTTACCAGTGACGATTATAAAAAAGCGGGATGGATGACACTTCGTTTTTATGGAGGACAGCGCATTAGTTTGAAAAACCACTCTGCTCCAAACTGGTTGATTATGGATCACGGCGTCGGCTACGACTTCGATAAAGATGCCGATGGCTCCACCGACTTAACAGGTGGTTGGTTCGACTGTGGTGACCACGTATTGTTTGGACAAACCTTTTTTTATTCAGCATACGTTGTACTAAAGGGTTATGATGCTTTTCCAGAAGGTTATGACGACTACTATTCATACAACTATAGCGGATACCAGGCTGCGGGAGATTTTTCTTGGGAAGGGAAAAAAGGACAGCCAAACGGAATTCCAGACGTGCTTGACGAGGTTAAGGCGGCCTGCGAATTTATGATTAAAGCAACACCAAATGGAAACACGTTCTACAGCCAAAAAGGTGACGGTAATGCCGACCATAAGAACTGGGTAACGTCAGTAAAGATGGCTACATTATCACGAAACGATGGCGGACAATCGGACGGACCTCGCAGTGTCGTTAAAAATCCTAACGACGGTTCAATGCCATCTTTCTGTGCGGCAACGTTAGCTCTTATGAGCCGCCTTTATGCTCAATTCGATCCTGATTTTGCGGAAACTTGTTTACAACATGCTAAATATGCTTATTCTTATGCAAGCGGGAAAAAAGGTGCATGTGCGGATGCAGGTAGCTTTTATCCTGCAAACACTAATATGTACACCGCATATATTTGTGCCGCTGCTGAATTGTATTGGGCGACCAACGACAACAGCTACAAACAGACCGCACTATCAAACAGCGGACAATTAAAAGACTACAACTGGGCATTTGGATACAACAACAACTATGATGTTGCCGCATACAACCTTGCTATGCTTGGCGACAGCAATGGTGCTGAATGGCTGGAATTCTACGTGACAAACTATTACAAAGGGAAAACATCTAATGGCATTTTTCAAATAAGCGACAATTGGGGAACATTCCGATACCTTGGAAATGCAGCTTTTGTTGTCGCACTATACAACAAATATAAGGGAAATACGAGTATTGACACTTTTGTTACCGACCAAGTTGATTTTATCATGGGGAAAAATGCTGCCAACATGTCTTGTATCGTTGGGTTCAAGCCAAGTAGCGGTTCTTACACCTACTTTAGTCAGCCTCACCATAGAAATGTGTATCTAAGCGATGGTAATAACAATAGCAATCTATCTATTCCAAGTAGAAACACCCAATTCGGATTTTTGGGCGGAGGCTCGGGATACAATGTCAATACACTAAAAAATGCGAAAGCAGATGAATATACAATTACCGAAGGTGGTATTGATTACCAAGCTGCTTTAGTTGGTGCGTTTGGATATATAAATTCATTTTTAAGTCCTATAGATCCAAACAAATTCGGTCATCCGACTCCAGACCTTGGACCAGAGTTGACATTGTGCGGTACGGGTAGTGCTACGATTACGGCAACGGTTGATTTATCGAATCTTGAACAAGGAGAGCAAGTTACCTATAAATGGTATAAAGGTAGCACACTGCTTTCTCAACATAACGGCAAGACAAGCATTACCGTTACCGAAGCAGGAACATATACTTGCGAATTGGTTGAAACGACCGGTAGTGACTGGACAACAAGTGGCAAAGTCGTGGTTTCGGCTACATTGCCAGATGTTGCCATTGGCGACGATGCGGAATTGTGTAAGGTTACTTCGGCTACATTCTCTACCGATGTTGCTGGCGATGGAATTACCTATACTTGGTATAAAGATAATAAAGTAATTTCAGGTGCAACCACAAATTCTTATACTGCATATTCCGGTGGAACATATAAACTTACTATTAGTGCTTCGGGTTGTGCAAGCAAATCTGACGAAGCGGTTGTAACTTCGCAACTTCCTGTAGTCGTGGGCGACACGATTTGTTCGGCAGGCACGGCTACTCTTTCTGTGACTACGTCTGGCGAATATTCATGGTATTCAGTTGCAGAGGAAGGCAATGCATTGGCTTCCGGCTCTACCTATTCTCCGAATATTACGAAAACAACTACATATTATGTACAAGATGCTAGTTCGTTGAACACGACAGCAGGACCTTCTCAATCAAATCTTACCAATAGTCGAACGTATGGTACCGCATCGGTGTATTTTAAACTTTCAAGTGCTGTTCAGATAACACAAATGTCAGTAGTGTATGGGTCTATTTATTATGGAAGTCAGCAAGCGTTATCAGTAACCGTAGGAGGAAAAACATACACTTCAGCTAAACAAAATGTTCAAAATGCTGGAAAATATACGTTCTCATTTGAAAGTAATCCTATCATTCTTTCTGCGGGTTCTTATACAATGGAACTAAAGCCAGACAATGCAGGTTTCACATATTATACGAATCTTAATTATTCAGGATTTCAACATTCTGACATAATTCTTTTTAATAACAATAATAATAATGATTATGGATTCCCTGGCACATACGATTGGAAAATCGTAGCGGGTTCAACCTGTGCAAGAACTCCTGTATTTGCTGTACTTGACCCAGACAATCCAAATTGTGCGGGCGATACCGAGGCACCGTCGGTTCCTGGCACAATCACCATAAGCAACATAACTACAAATTCGGCTTCTGTTTCGTGGGGCTCTTCAACCGACAATACTGCGGTTACGGGCTACGACGTGTACGTAAACGGAACAAAATTGCAGTCGGTTACGACAAATTCTATCAATTTGTCTGATTTGAGCGACAATACAGAATACACAATCAAAGTTCGTGCATACGACGAAGCAGGAAATCTGTCGGAATTCAATACCGAAAAATCATTTACGACACTTAAATCTACAGTTACGCAAAGCATTTCGCTTTCGGCAGGCTGGAACTTGATTTCGTTCTACGTTTTGCCTGAAGATGCAAGCGTGACAAATGTATTCGGAAGCAACATAAGTAAGGTTTCTATTGTGAAGAACAACGACGGGTTTTACAAACCAAGCAAAGCCGACAAATTGCAAAGTTTAACTGAATTTGAATATGGTCAGGCATACCTTGTAAAGGCAAATTCAGCGTTCTCAATCTCGGTTGAAGGCGTTGCTCCTACATCGACTACAATTTCGTTGAAAGCCGGCTGGAATTTGCTGGGTTATCCAAAGACAACGGAAGCAAACGCTTCGAACGTTTTGTCGGGCATAGCCGGTAAATACACCGAATTGAAGGATTTGTCATCGTCACAAACAACATTGAAACCAGGCAAGGGATATTACATCAAAATGAATTCCGATGCATCGGTAACGATTGGAAATTAATAACGTAGAGACGCGATTAATCGCGTCTCTACAATCATCAACTATTGATATTTCTGAAATAAAAAAAGAAGATGCAGAATCCTCTTGCATCCTCTTTCCACAAACACCATGAAAATAAATGTTATACCAAAACCGAAAGGAATCGTGCACGAGCGCCGTCAACGGTTCTTACCGCATGCGAAATCGAAGAATTGAAAAAAACACTATCACCTTCTCGTAGCACAACTTTTTCATCTTTAAAATGAACTTCCATCGTGCCATCAAGAACATACAAGAATTCTTGTCCTTCGTGCGAACTGAATTGTACATTTTCGTCGCTCGCATCAACTGTCACAATAAAGAAGTTAGCCTTTTTCCCGACAAAATCCGACGCCAATGCTTGATATTTGTAACGTTTATGACGTTCAACACTTACGCCTTCACCTTTACGCGTAACGGAGAAGTTATGTTCCGTCGGGTCTTCGCCAGTAAGAAGCATTTTTACGTCTACATTATATAATGACGCAATTTTCAAGATTGAACTAACAGGAATATCAATATGTCCTGATTCATAATCCTGATACTCATATTTATTGATGCCCAATTTTTTAGCAGCATCTTCCATAGAATAGCCACAAGCCTCGCGAGCTGCGACAATTCTTTCTGCGATTTCTTCCGTCTGTTCTCTCATAATGTATCTTTTTAAATTTGTAATCCACCACAAATAGGAATAACCTGACCTGTCACATAACTTGCCAAGTCGGAAGCCAGGAACGTACAAACCTTTGCAACTTCGTCTACCGAACCTGCCCTACGCATAGGAATACGTTTTTTCCATTCTTCCAAAACATAGTCTGGCAACTGGGCCGTCATATCCGTCATGATAAAACCAGGAGCGACTGCATTACAACGAATGTTGCGAACGCCAAGTTCCTTTGCTATCGACTTTGTAAAACCAATTATTCCCGCTTTCGATGCTGAATAGTTTGCCTGATTTGCATTGCCGGCAATTCCCACAACCGAACTGAGACTGATGATGCTTCCTTCGCCTTGTTTCCACATTATAGGCTGAACAGCTTTCGTCATGCTGAACACCGACTTCAAATTGACATTGATAACGGCATCCCATTGTTCTTCGGTCATACGTTTCAATGCCGAATCCTTAGTAATTCCAGCATTATTGACCAATATATCAATCTTACCAAAATCAGTTACAACTTGATTTACAAGTGATTGTGCATCAACAAAATCGGCTGCATTCGAAGCGTAGCCCTTAACCTTTTTGCCGAATTGTGAGATTTCTTTTTCTGTCGCTTCCATTACGTCGTTCCGCTCCAGATCGGTAAAAGCTACATCGCATCCTTCCGAAGCGAACATCATTGCTATCGCCTTTCCAATTCCACGATTTGCTCCCGTAATAAGAGCGACTTTATTTTCCAATAAACCCATAGTCTCTGCATTTTATCTATGCGAATATAGAAATTTTTTTTCGGATTCACCATACTTGGTCGAATAAAATACAAATTCTCCTATACCGAATGCGTTTGCAAATAGAGATTCTCTGATCAGAAACGGTTACCACGAATGCAGGTGCTTCGCCGTTTACAAGGATTTGACCGTTTACGATTGTAACCGCTGAGCATGATTTGAGAAATATACTTTCTAAAATCAGTCTTTTCGTGAAGAAATCATTCCAATTCTTCTAAGCAATTCTTCACCTCTCAATTTATTTCTATCGATACTTTTTTCAAAAAATCTGAAAACCAACATAATTTTTTTTCTCGTGAAATTTTTCTTTTTGGGGAATGTAATTTGTAGCATTATGTGGACCAAAAAATTTTTCTCTCTCGAGAGAAAATTTTTTCTCTCCCCATTTTTAAAATTTTTCCTCTCTATCAAAAATTTTTTTTCTCTTTATCGCTCAAAAAAACGTACCGATACTTTTTTCAAAAAGTATGAAAACCAACAATTATTTTTTTCTAAGTCTTGACTTGTGTTATTTTCTGACTTTGCGTCCTATATTTTCCCAAGAATATCCCCAGCTGTAATCTCATTCATTTTCATAATTGCAAACCATTGTTTGCCCAAATCTTTGAGCGAGGCACCAACGTGATACACGTCGTCGTCCAAAATCAGAAATCGGTCGTGAGATTTTTTGTACCGCAAGACAATAATTGGTCGGTATTGTGCATTGTGGCGGTCAATGTCGAGTTGCAGCTGCTCGCCAATGCTGTGGGTGTAAATGGTTGCCGTCACATCTTTATTCCTTTTTTCAAGCATAAGCAACGTACTTTCATCAATATAGTTATCAATCAGCACAATGCGATGTTTGGCAGATTTTATCAGTCTACAAGCAAGTTCGTAGGCATCAAAGATTTGCCCGTCGAAAAAGATACCTTCTACTGGCGGCAAAGCAGAACGGACGAAGAAATCAATCTTGTTTTCTGTTTGTGTAACACGTTGCTCAAGCCGTTCAAAACGTTGATTTATTGAATATCCCTTGAGCAAATAGTCTTTCAAAACTTGGTTTGCCCATTGACGGAATTTTGTTGCATTCCGAGAACTTACTCTATAACCAACAGATAAGATGGCATCCAAATTATAATGCAGAATATTCCGCTTTACCATACGTGAACCTTCTGAACGAACTACCGAGAAAATCTCGGTAGTTGATTTTTGATCCAGCTCATCTTCCTCAAAAATGTTTTTCAAGTGCAATCCCACGTTGTCAACAGAACAACCAAATAATAACGCTATTTGCGATTGAGTCAACCAGACGGTTTCCTCGTTCATACGAACTTCCAAACGGATTGTGTCATCGGGATTGTAGAGAACAACCTCACCAATCTGTGGTGCAAGCTGTTGGGGTTCAATATTTTTCATATTCTATTTTTACGGCCTTTCCTTTACATTTGTTACTAATCATGTTTCGTTAATAGGTTGTGGTAAAAATAGGGAAATTTAATTAAAAA
>JAEEGL010351624.1_pt1 | contig 11057 bp, 7 predicted proteins | sample 9134231 | NCBI WGS metagenome assembly JAEEGL01 (sample SAMN16246548, study PRJNA631951) | gut metagenome | biome: gut microbiome; feature: rumen; material: fiber-attached | host: Bos | place: Iran: Karaj | collected 2018-10
AGCTGAAGAAATTTGCCGAGGAGGACAGTAAGGCCCGGGCAAATATGGCATCTTCAAAAGAGGTGTCAATGCAGTCAGGCGGTGTCGTGGATGCCGAAGTTAAAAAGACTGTGATTGAGACCTTTACCCGGAAGGCGGTTGAAAAAGAAAAGGAAAAAGAAAAACTTCCTGCTCAGAAGAAAATGGAAGAGATCTCCAAGACTTACAGCTTTCAGTTTGTACCCGGATTTACGGACGCGGTCTGGTCTTTTACAAGGCAGGAGAATACTCCGGACTGGTATGAGTTCAATTTCCTCAAGCAGGCACTTCAGGTCAACGGCGACGTGGTTGCCAAGCTTACTCACAGTAAATTTGATTTTAGCGAGGCTAACTACGGAAAATATCTGAACATATATCAGGCTGTATCTGCGTTTGTGTCAAAATATGCTACAACCGACGATGAGGGACTTAAGTACTATTATCAGGCTGCCTGCAGGATAAAGACAGTTCTGGACAGCGTATCCAAAGAAGTCATAACAGGCAATGGAGTTGATGACGTCTCCACGGACGTATCGTATGAAAAGCCTGAGGAGAAAGCCGCCCAGGAGAATATTGAGAGATTTTTGACTCCCTACAGGACATTCTGCCAGAGGATAAATGATGACTTCATAGCTACAGACGAAGAGAAGATCAGGCGTAAATGGGACGCATTAAAGAGCAATGAGAGAGACGTCCTGATCTATCTTAAGATAAAGAAAGCCAAATTAAAGAAAGGGAAAACCCTCAATGCCGAGGATGCATTCCTTGAATCTGAGTACACCTCATTAAAGAGGCAGATTCTCCTTTTGAATCTGACAAAAGGAAACGGCGAAGAGGAGAAGAAAAAGACCCTTAATACCCAGGATGGTCTCACCAATGAGCAGATCTCAGCTCTTTCAAGAATAGATACCTGGCTCATCAGGAACTTCAGAAACGGCGGACTGATGGCCCTTAGCGGAATAAGGGCGGACCGGACCGATATCATCGGAAAGCTCCTTGGAATGAGCAGAAGAAAGAGACTGTACATCTATTATCTGATCGAGACCAGGGAGAGAGTTAATCCTACGGAAGAAGGCTTTGGAAAATCCCAGACGGAGTATGTTCCTAAGCTTGATGCCTTTAAGGACAAGATGATCGCCACAAAGTGGAAATTCTACACCCGCTTTTCCGGAGGATATATCTATTGGCACAAACTGACAGAAGCCATGGCCATCGCTGACAGAGCAGATCAGATGCTGGATGTGGCGGAAGAGATGTTTGCAACAAATGACGTTGAGATCCCCAAGGAGCCCACTGATTATTCAGCGCTTGAAGGAAGCGCAAAGCACAAGAAAGCCATAAGGGATATGCTTGCATACGCTCTGACAGCCAGCAGGCTTATGCAGGAAAATGCCAAAAAAGACACTCCGAAGGCTAAGAAGAAGGCGAACGAACAGACCCTCAAGGAGATTAGCGAAAGAAGCAAAGCTTCAATGGCTGAGATACAGCTAATCGCCAAGAGCCTGCAGGAAAAGAAGGCAGACAAGTACTCCAAGGCCGGGGATGTCAAGCAGTATGGAAGCACAATGTTTACCGACGCCGCTGCCATCACTTCACTTGCTGTAGGAATAACCGATAAGGCTGTTGCTCCCGCAATTGACAGTCTGGCCAATATGGATCTGACATCGATGTCCGGGTACTTTAATGCCGGACCCTTTGGCCTTGCCGCCATCGGAGGTCTTGTGGGCTCGCTGTGCAGTTTGTACTCCATTGTCAAAGACGGCGATTCCATGACGGATCTGGACAATATGGCTCTCTCAGTCAGCACAGTAAAGGGTGCTCTTGCAGCCGGAAGAAGTGTAACAACCGTTGTGGGATTATTTGCGCAAAACGATGCGATAAAGACCATAACAGGTCCTACCCTTGGCGTAGTATTTGCTGGAGTAGACACAGGAGTGGCTGTTGTAAAGACTGCTTCATACGCAAAAAACTCTTACTTCAGAAAGCGGGCTGAGAAGATCGCCTCAAGTAAGCTGGACAAGGATCAGTTCGATAAATCTATGCTGGCCCTCAGTGAAAAGGTGGCAAAAAGGCAAAAGACCGGAATGCTTACCTCAATGGCCACAGCCGGATGTACCCTTACAGCAGCTGTCCTGGTGGCACTTTCAGTGTTTACAGCCGGAGCATCTCTGGTGGCAGGCGGTATAGCCTTCGGAATAGGCATGTATGCAAAAATGGCAGACAGCGACCATGCCCGTGATGCCAAAATGATGCTGTTCGACAGCTTTTTTGGAACGGCAGACAGATATAAGGAGGCGCTGCAGGAATATAACAGAAGAAACCCGCGGGTACCTATCACGGAGGCGGGTAAGGAAAGACTCTATGATCAGGTCAGAAGGCGCATCGCAGCCGACAGGGGATTCTACTCACCGTCCCATGCCGCGAAATTTGCCGCAGGTGAATTTGCAAAGACACTGCTGCAAAGAGCCCACGACGGAACCCAGGATGATAAAAATATGTACATTGCGCTTATCAGGGGGCTTAGCCTTAAGTACCAGTATGACAAGAAACATCCTGATAAAAGCGTACCTACGGAATCTGATATAGTGAAAAAACTCTGCGGATAATTCATGCCAAACACGGAAAGGGGAACAAACATGAGCAAAAAAAGTCTGGAAGATATTAGACACAGCATTCTCACCAGGATGGAAGAGAATTACAAAAAAGAAATGGTACCTGCGATACTGTCTGACATGGATGAAAACGGCGTCGAGATACTTACGGTTGATCTTTTTAACTTTGCTGAGGATGGATTTGACGCTGATGGAGAGTTCTTTTTCCTGCCAAGCGGAGAAGAAGATGAGGTACAGTTCTTTGTGAATCTCATCACCATCGCGGAGGAGCTTCCTGAAGAGAATCTGCCTGAACTGTGTGTTGCGGTTTCATCCATCAACACATATATACTCACCGGAGCTTTTGCCATTGACGTGGCATCAAAGAGCCTTGTTTACAAGCACACCTATGAGATGCTCATAACTGACGATGAAGAGAAGACCATGGACAATGCAGAACTCTCAATGGGAACAGCGCTGGAGATGGTAAACAGCTACGCATACATGCTTGCGGAAGTAAATGCCGGAAAGAGGTCAGCGGAGAGTGTGATCCGCACATTTGCAGAGATGGAGTGATCTATATGACAGATAAAAACACCAGGGAAAACCAGGATGAAATGCTTGAGGCTCTGACAAAGGAAAACCAGAGGCTGAAAAAGTCGATAGCTCTTTTGCAAAAAGAGAATTCCCATCTGGAAGCAGAGCTTTCCATGGCATACAAGCTGAAGTATCACCTTATGCCCAATGTTTACCCGGCCTTCCCGGATGTGCCGGATATCGATATATTTGCTGATTCGATAGAGATCAGGCAGATGGGCGGGGACTACTATGATTTCTTCAGGATCGACGCAGACCACATAGGTGTTGTGATGTGCGACGTCTTCGACGGAGGAAAAGCTGCGGCTCTGTACATGGTATTCTTTAAGATCTACCTGATCAGCCAGATTACTTTGGACAATACCATAGGCGACAGGATAGGGACCATAAATGACAACCTGTGCTGGGACAATGAAGACAATCTGTCTCTGTCTGCGGTTTACGGAGTGTATGAGATCTCAACAGGTATCTTCAGGGCAGTCAACGCAGGACATGAGCCTATCCTTATGATGAAGAACGGCGCTGTTGCAAGATGCGAAACTGAAGAGATTTCTTACCTGCTCGGAGTCATGGAAGGAATGAAGTATCAGGGCTTTGAAGTAAAGCTTGATGAAGGCGATAAGCTCATCCTTTACACCGATGGCGTAGTGGCCGCTACAGATGGAAGTGGCACAGAATACGGCGCTGACAGACTTGCACAGGAATTTGAAAAGACGAAGGACATGAGCGCTGAAGAGACGATAGCTCATCTTGAAAAAGACTTTTCCGCAGCAATGGGGAAGTCGGAGCTTCTTGAAGATGCTTCCTATCTTTGCCTTATGAGAAAGGCAGGTGATAAGTAATGAGATATGTAAAAAGAAAACTGTCGGATGACAGGTTCATTATCACAGGCCAGAGGGACAAAAATGCTGCAGTTAAAATAGTTGGTGACGAAGCGAGGATTCTTTTTTCGGAGGACGATCCGGAGCTTTTGAAGATGGCAGAGAATGAGGCCTGTTCAATGGGCTGCAGAAAGGCGGTATGTGACTACTACAGCGCTTTTGAAATGTTTGGCTCATTCCTTTCGGATAGCGGGTATGATTCGAGCAAAACCAAAAAGATAATCGGTGTGAATATCAGGGATATCTTTGCTTCAAAGGCAGTAAAGAAGTCGCTGACGATTGATTTCCCGGATACGGATTTCATACCCTTTGAAGAGCTTCTTCTATATCAGCTTGAGGAGCTGATGGAGCTGATCGACAAGGCCGGGATCCCGCTCAGCAGAGAAGATGTGGGAGAGCTTGACCAGGCACTCAGCGGGATAGCCTATGACAAGAATAGAAAGATACAGGCCTTTATCCTTGTTTCTGCAAGGTCAGAGGATATTGTGGTGGAATGTCTCTACGGCGTGTCAAAGAATAATCCCAAGTATATCATGACTGCGCTTCAGGGCTTTGGAAAAGAGATAATCCGATGCGGTATGACTGACATGTATGAAAAGGTTACCATGCTGGAGTACAACGACACCATAAGGCCGCTTGTTTTAAGGCTTTTGGATGGGAAATTCAAACTGCTTGAGATCGGAGACGTCATCCATGCCGAAAAGCTTCTTGATTCAGGTAAAGACGATGGGAAAAAGCCTGAGGCAAGAGATGACAGGACCGCGATATTTGAGGCGAAAAAGATCTATGATACAGAGATCTTAAGACGCCCATATCAGGGAAACATCAACTGGAAGGCCGAATGGAACCTGAACAAGGATCAGTAAACGGATCGGAGGCTGCTGCTTGAAAGCCAAAAAGAAACCAAGATTCAAACTCATATTCAGAATAACTGCCATTTTTATCCTGGCTTTTGTTGTGGCGTTTTATTTTGTATACATCATAAACAGGAAACTTCTGATCGCGGAAACCATTGATGACCGCCAGGATGTGGCAGAGACAGCCCTTATGGGTGCCATTGAGATCATCTGGAATACCGGGTCCGATCTTCCCGTAAAGGATGATCCTGAGATCGCTGAAAGGGTCCATCAGGAGTTCAGGGATATGTGCAGACAGACAGGACTGAGGTATCTGTATTTTTACTCGATCGATGATGAAAATATCACTCATTATTATGTCTGCGCTGCCGGTAACGATGAGGATGACAGGATAATAAATGAAAACTTCGGATTTGGATCTACCCGCAACAAGGAGATCTATAAGGAAGAACTGCTGGTGCTCAGCGGCGATATGGATCCCCACCTCATCATAATAAATAACAACTACGGATATGTCTGCACATGGGTTATGTCACTCGTAAACAAAGAGGGAGAGGTCAGGGGCATTGTCGCTGCCGACTATGCTATGGATCATATACTGGCCCTTGCGAGGCGGGCGCTTAAATTCTATGCGCTTATCGGATTGATCGTTTTTCTGATCACATTCCTGATCGCTGTAAAACTCATCAGACATTCAGCTATAGAACCTATAAATGACCTCTCAAAGAGAATGACCATTTTTACAGAGGAAAAGAAAGCTCGCCCAAGTACAAGAAATACGTGGTTTGAGGATGAGATAACGGACATTGAGAAATCTTTCAACGCCATGGTGCTGGAGACTGAGCAGTATATTGATCACATAGAGAGCCTCACAAAAGAAAGGGTTCAGTCACAGACCCAGATGGAGGTTGCCCAGAGGATACAGTGCGGAGTTGTTCCGGAAAACATCGATTTAACGGAGCCTTCAGCCTTCATATATGGCTATTCCAAGGCTGCAAAGGAGGTGGGCGGCGATTTCTACGACATAATAAAGATGAACGGCGGAAAGATAGGTCTTATTGAGGGAGACGTATCCGGAAAAGGTATATCCGCAGCCATGTTCATGATGATGATAAAGAGTGCAATCAGGGAGAAGATAAGGTCAGGCATGAATCCGGCCACAGCCCTCAACGAGGTCAACGACGACATATGCGCTTCAAATCCCGAGAGCATGTTTGCCACAGTTTTTGCAGGGGTGTTTGATCCTGAGAGCGGAATGGTGACCTTTGCCAATGCCGGCCACAATCCTCCTCTGATAATCGGTCATGATATCAGGGAACTTGAAGTAGACTCGGGTATCGCCCTTGGACTTTTTGAGGATTCGGGAATTGTATCCGACGCGGTGATCCTTAAGAAGGGCGATGGAATAATGATCTATACCGATGGTATCACCGAGTCCATCAACAAGAGCGAGGAGCAGTTTGGAATACAGAGACTTACAGAGGTTATTGGAAAAGAGAAGTCAAACAGCGAAGCAGTATCTCCTGATCCCGAAAATTCGGATAACCCGGCCCGCAGGATTATAAAGGAACTGGTAAGTGAAGTGGCAAAGTTTTCCGAAGGCCTTGAGCAGTTCGACGACCTAACCTGCATCACCATGATCAGCAGAACAGAGGCCGGCGGGTCGATGGATCTTTTGCCAAACTTAAGCGAATTTGATAAGGTAAAAGCAAAGCTCCTTTCATCAATAAAAGATTCTGAGAAGGCAAAGACAGCTGTGCTTTGCTGTGAGGAGATGTTCACAAATATAGTAAACTATTCGGGAGCCAACAAAGTGACTTTTGTTCTGAATCCCCTTGAGGATGCATTTGAAGTCACTATAATTGATAACGGCGCACCGTTCGACCCTGTAAGCGCGGAGCCGGTCAGCAAGGACTTTGAGTTCCTTGACACCGGAGGAATGGGCATCATCCTTACCAAGCAGAACAGCAGGGATATGCAGTATGAGAGAGTTGATGATACAAATGTTTTGAAGCTTACGTTTGACATCTGACGTATCGGAGGAAATGAAATGACAATAGAGATAAATGTTAACGGAAACGAGACAACACTGGCCCTGAAGGGCTGGCTTGATACCCAGGCGTCCTCCGAAGTGGAAGAGGTACTTAACAGTTTGGGCGAGGGCTGCACCAGCCTTGTGCTGGACCTCAGGGAGCTTGAGTACATATCTTCATCGGGCGTAAGGCAGGTTGTGGCAGCCCACAAGAAGATGAAAGGAAACCTCACCATCAGGAATACTCCCGAAAGCGTCCTTGGCGTATTTAGGGCCATAGGGATTGACAAGAAAGTAAAGTTTGAGTGATAACAAAAGCCCTCGCGACCTGCGGGGGCTTTAGATAAGGAAATGCAAAGATGTCAGGTATACCCGAGAAATTTCAGGAGAAAATGAAAGCGCTCCTCGGAACTGAATACGAGGAGTTTATAAATGCTTTTGATACAGACGAGGAGAGGCACCATGCCCTGAGGATCAACACCGGCAAGTGCAGGGATGAGGAGGCTCTTCTTAATGTGCTCTATAAGCCTTTGGGAAAAGAGCTTTCGGAAGAAAACAGGATAAGAGTTCCCTGGGAGCAAAAGGGCGTCTACTACGACAATGAAACCGCCCCCGGAAAACACCCATATCACGAGGCTGGGCTTTATTACATTCAGGAGCCCAGTGCAATGTCACCTGTACACTACCTGGATCCGCAGCCCGGCGAAAGAATTCTTGACCTTTGCGCAGCTCCGGGAGGCAAGTCTACGCAGATAGCCGACTGTATGAAGGGCGAAGGGATCCTTATAACCAACGAGATAAACAGGGACAGGGCGAAGATACTGTCCCTTAACATAGAGAGAATGGGCATCAGGAATGCCATGGTGACCAGCGAAGATTCAGCAAAACTTGCAGAAATCTTCGAAGGGTATTTTGACAGGATTCTGGTGGATGCTCCCTGTTCAGGCGAGGGCATGTTCAGGAAGAATGAGATCGCGACCACGGAGTGGAGCCCTGACAATGTTAAGCTCTGCGCGGAAAGGCAGGCTGAAATACTGGACAATGCAGCGAAGATGCTGCTTCCGGGCGGAAGGCTTGTTTATTCTACCTGTACCTTCTCTCCGGAAGAAAATGAGCAGACCATAGCAGGATTCCTCATAAGGCACAATGATTTCCACACAGAAGGGATAAGCCTGACAGGCGGGATTGAAAGCGGAAGACCCAAATGGGCAAAAGAAATTACAGCTGACCCTGACATTCTCAAAGAGCTTGAAAACTGTGGAAGGCTCTGGCCCCACAGAGTAAGAGGAGAGGGCCATTTCCTCTGCGTTTTGAAAAGAGACGGAAGTGCCGATAAATCTGCCCAGAAGAACTATGTTCCCGGCGGCCGCTTTGTAAGGGCCAAAAAGGAAGTTGTAAAAGTTTTTACAGAGTTTGCCAAAGAGACTCTTAATAAAGAACTTCCCGGTGATTACCTGTCTTTTGGAGACCAGCTCTATCTGGCACCTTCTGACATGCCATCTCCAAACGGTCTTAAGGTACTTCGGTGCGGACTCCATCTGGGGACCATTAAAAAGGACAGATTCGAGCCTTCCCATGCGCTGGCTCTTGCTCTTTCCACAGAAGATGTTAAACTGTCTTATGATCTGTCCTCGGATTCTCAGGAAATAAGACAGTTTCTGAACGGACAGACCCTGAGGCTCTCCGGTGACACACCGGATATCACCAGGCTTAAGTCCTGCAAAGGATGGTGCCTTATAACTACTGACGGCTACAGCGCAGGCTGGGCAAAGCTCGCGGGCGGGATGCTGAAGAACCACTATCCCAAGGGCCTGAGAATAAACAACTACTAAGGAAACAGCGACGTAAATAATGAAAAAACTTCTGATCTATTTAAAAGAATACAGAAAGGAGACCATCCTTGGGCCGCTCTTTAAGCTGCTGGAGGCCTCCTTTGAACTTCTGGTTCCCCTTGTCATCGCGTCCATGATCGACAGGGGAATTGTCATGGGGGATAAGTCCCACATCATAAAGATGTGCCTTCTTCTGGTGCTTCTTTGCTTTGTGGGTTTTGCAAGCGCGGTGACAGCGCAGTTCTTCGCGGCAAAGGCAGCGGCGGGCTTTGCCAAGAAAGTTAAAAGAGCCCTTTTCGACACAATCCAGAAGCTGTCTTACACAGATATAGATAACATCGGAACTTCTGCAATGATCACAAGGCAGACCTCCGACATCAACCAGGTACAGCAGGGCGTAAACCTGACCATAAGGCTGCTTCTCAGATCACCCTTTGTGGTTTTCGGAGCAATGGTCATGGCCTTTACCATCAGCGCCAAACAGGCTCTGATCTTTCTTGTTACGATCATCCTGCTATTCTTGGTTGTGGGCATCATCATGTACTGGAGCGTCCCGAAGTACGGACAGATTCAGTCAAGGCTTGACGGCCTTCTTGCCAAGACCAGAGAGAACCACACAGGTGTGAGGGTAATAAGGGCATTTTCTCTGGAGCAGAAGGAGATAGACGGCTTCAATGAAAAGAATGAGGGCCTGATGAAGCTTCAGAGCTTTGTAGGTACCGTTACGGCTCTAATGAATCCCGTGACATTCCTTATCTTAAACGGCGCTGTGGCGTTTCTGATCTACAGAGGCTCTTTCCTGGTAAATACAGGCGAACTGACTCAGGGTCAGGTTGTGGCTCTTTACAACTACATGTCACAGATCCTGGTTGAGCTTATCAAGTTTGCGAACCTTATCCTGACTGTCACAAGGGCGATCGCTTCAGGCGACAGAATTCAGGAAATGCTTGAGATGAAGTCCTCAATGGAGGATGGAAATGTAACGACATTTGAAAACACAGAAGATCACATTGTATTTAAGAATGTGTCCATGAGATATTCAGGTGACAGCGACGATTCTCTGGAAGGCCTTGATATAGCCATTAAGCGCGGTGAGACCATAGGTGTCATCGGCGGAACAGGAAGCGGAAAGACAACGCTCATCAACCTGATCCCCAGATTCTATGACGCGCGCTGCGGCGAAGTCATAATTGACGGCAGAAACGTTAAGGAGTATAGTCTCGAAGCCCTTAGAGAGAGGATAGGAATCGTTCCCCAGAAGGCAGTTCTTTTCCATGGAACAATAAGGGAAAACATCAGATGGGGTAAAAACGACGCAACAGACGAAGAGATTAACGAGGCACTGACCATAGCCCAGGCAAAAGAGATCGTCGATGGCAAGGATGGATGTCTTGATCATATGGTCGCACAGGGCGGAAAGAACTTCTCAGGCGGCCAGAAGCAGAGACTGACTATTGCGAGAGCATTGGTGCGCCATCCTGAGATACTGATCCTTGACGACAGCGCGTCGGCCCTTGACTATCTGACTGACAAAAAGCTAAGGGAAGCCATTGCTTCAATGAAAGATGCTCCGACCACCTTTATCGTTTCCCAGAGGGCTTCATCAGTACTTAACTGCGACAGAATAATCGTTCTTGATGATGGAAAAGTGATGGGAATCGGCACCAGTGACGAGCTGCTTGATAGCTGTGAGACATACAGAGAAATCTATGATTCCCAGTACAAGAAGGAGGGCGCGGTATGAAGAAGAACACCCTCCGAAAAGTCTTAAGATATGCGGGAAGATATAACTTCTTGATAGTGATGAGTATGCTTCTGGCTGTTGTGACAGCTCTTTTGTCACTGTATGTTCCGATTCTGGCAGGTAATGCGATTGATTTCCTGATTGGAAAAGACAGCGTTGATTTTGCGGGAGTATCTGTAATACTGACCAGAATACTTATTTCCATTGCGATCATTTCTTTCGCCCAGTGGAATATGAACAGGATCAACAATAAGATAACCTTCCGTGTTGTCAGAGATGTAAGACGGGATGCGTTTACGCATATTCAGAAGCTCCCTCTGTCATATCTTGATACGAAGCAGACAGGCGATATTGTATCAAGGATCATTGCGGATGTAGATAATTTCGCTGATGGCCTTCTCATGGGATTTACGCAGCTGTTTACAGGCGTTGTTACAATAGCGGGAACGCTGGCCTTTATGTTCTATCTGAACTTCAGGATCGCGCTGGTTGTAGTTGTGCTGAC
>JAEEGL011690374.1_pt1 | contig 11057 bp, 6 predicted proteins | sample 9134231 | NCBI WGS metagenome assembly JAEEGL01 (sample SAMN16246548, study PRJNA631951) | gut metagenome | biome: gut microbiome; feature: rumen; material: fiber-attached | host: Bos | place: Iran: Karaj | collected 2018-10
CAAAAAAGAAAATAGAATCTGAGAATATTTGTCAGATTTAAAACTAAAAGAAAATCAAATAAACAAAAGAAAAGAATGTTTAAACAAAGAACGAAACCAAAATGAAGACTGAACAGAAAACACAAAAATAAAAGAAAAGAAAATACTAAAAAGATACAAAAAAATACTTGAAGAAAGTACGAACATAGAAGAATGAATAAAAAAAATAGAAAATGAATTATCAGAATTAAAAAAAGGAAACATTGACATAAAAGATGCAGATACATTAGAAAATACCAACAACGAAATATGATGAACAAGCAGCAAAGAATTTGAGTGAACAGATATTGCAAATACTGAAAGAGATATTGCTAAAACTGAAGAAATTGCTGCAAATACTGAAAGAGATGTTGCTAAAACTGAAAGAGATGTTGCTAAAACTGAAAGAGATGTTGCTAAAACTGAAAGAGATACTAACAATAAAAAAAGAGAGGAAAGCAAAAACACAGTTACAGAATCTTTTAATAAAACATATGAAGTACTAAAAAAAACATCAGAAAGCTATGCAAAACTTAACGAAAAATATAAAACAACAAATCCACAAGAACTAGAAGAAAAAAAATCAAATTTACCTGAAGAAACAAAGAAAGCACTTGAAGAAAACAACATAAATATAGACGATTATGTTCAATATACATTATCAAGAGATAAAATTAATGAACTATGAGGAAATGACAACTCAAAAGAAACTAGAGACTTCCTAATAAATCTTAAAAACTTAGAAGATAATTTATGAATAAGAAAAGAAACTCAACAAGGACTTGCACTTACACCAGATAAAAAAACATTTGAAGAAAATCCTCAACTAAAAGAATTCAAAGATAATGATCCTGAAATAGCTAAACTAGAAAATACTTCTTATTTTTGAAAAGAACAAATTGATCTACTAACTAAAAAACCTGAAGAACTAAAACAAATAATTTCACCATATCAAAAAATGGAAAAAATCTATAAAGACCAAAGAGACTTTCCAAAAGATGACAAATTCCAAGAAATAAGTAAAAAAATTTGAGAACACAAATTTGATGAACTAAAACAAGAAGATCTAAACTACTATACATCATCATTAGATAAACTAAATTGATGGATTACAGATTATGCAAAAGCAAGCGCAGCATTGGCACCTCAAACTTGAATATTAAAATATTTAGACTCATACACATGACTAGACAAGTATTCTCATCAAGATATGTTCTGAAAATCAGATAAAGAATACATAACAAAAGAAGACTCAACAATGTGTATCAACTGAGTAATCAACGGAAATCCACTATCATTTTACTATGATACAAAAGACTGAGAAACAAAAATCAGCTGTGATGACATTTTACACATCGAAAATGATCAATACCAAATTTATGATTGAGAATGAAAAAAACCAAAATCAGACCTCAGAATCAATATGCCAAGTATTAAAGACATCGTTGAAAATATACAAAATATTGATCAAAACACATATACTAAATTATTAGAATGATCAAGTGATATAGAAGAATTTCAAAAGAAAATCACAAATCTAATAAACGAAAAAATAAATAGCAGTTTCCCAGAAAACGAAGATATAAAAACACGTATGGCCCGTTTCGCAGAAAAAAATCTTGCAGCACAAGCCTTCGATTCAACCCTCGTCTGAAGAACTGAATACAAAAACAAAATAAATGATCAAAAAGAAATATGACTAACTCCAATAAAAAAAGTTTTACTTCTAATAGACAACACAACAGAAAAATCTACTGCAACAGAACTACAAGAATTCAGAAATTGAATGAAAAAACTCGAATGACTAATCTGAAAATCACAGGAAGAAATTAATAAAATAAAAGATCCTTTATTAAAAGAGAACTTATTAAAATTAAAACAAGTGAAAGAAAGCAATGATTACGAAAAATGGGAAAAAACAATAATCGAATTCTTCTCATTATTTGAAAGGAGAGATCCGACAGACCCAGAATTTAAAATCGATGTCGATGATTTTTCTACATTCATTGGTTTATGAGAAAAAAACGAAGAAACAAAAAAATCTACACTAGAAAATTTCAGTCCAGAATTCCAAAAAAACTATAATAAATTAAATCCTGAAACAAAAAAAATAGAAGAACAAGGAAAAACAATCAAAGAAATGGCAGAAGCTCAACAAGAAAAAGATAGCGAAGAAGCTGATGAAAACCTAATAGCACAATTAGAAATGCTTGAATCACCAGATGAATCAAGCTTATGATAATTAAGAAAATGTTATATTACCTCACAACGTAAATCAAGAGGACTCCTCTTTTTTTTCTTTTCTAGGAACCTTTTCTTTATAATCTTTATTAACCGAATTTTCTTCTCATTTCATAGATAAAGATAATCTCTCTTTCTCTAAATCAATATCCAAAACTCTAACAGTCACTTGTTGTCAAACTTTGACAACATCTATTGGATTTTGCACGTAGAAATCAGCTAATTGAGACTTATGTACTAATCCATCATTATGTAATCATACATCAACGAATGCTCAAAAATCAGTAATATTTCTAACAACTCATTGTAACTTCATTCAAACTTTAACATCTTTAATATCTAACACATCAGACTTGAAACAAGGCTTTTCTAACTCCTCTCTAGGATCCAATCAAGGTCTTTGTAATTCCTTAATACAGTCTTCCATTGTCTCATATCACAATCAGTAACTATTAGAAAACTCCTCTATTTCATCCTCAGAATATTCTCTTAATTTTAAAGGCAAAACTAAATCCTTCTTTTTAATTTTTAATTCATTTTCAATAAAATCATAAACCTGTTTATAATGATCAGGATGAATTCATGTCGAATCAAGAACTTCTTTACCTCACTTAATTCTCAAGAATCAAATAGCCTGTTCATAAGCCTTTGGTCACAATCATTTAACCTTCTTAATTTGCTTTTTATCAGTAAATCATCAATTTTCATCTCTATAAGCTACAATATTTTTAGCTATAGCAGTAGTTAATCAAGCAACATATTGAAGCAAAGTATAACTAGCCGTATTAACATCAACTCAAACAGAGTTTACAATATCCTCTACTTTTTCATTAAGTTTTTCCTTTAAAAACTTTTGATCAACATCATGCTGATATTGTCAAACTCAAATAGCCTTAGGATCAATTTTAGTTAATTCTGCCAAAGGATCTTGAACTCTATGAGCAATACTAATAGCTCATCTAATTGTTACATCTAATTGAGGATATTCAGCCTGAGCCAACTCAGAAGCAGAATAAACAGATGCTCAAGCCTCAGATGTAATAAGATATTGAACATTTAATTTATTCTTTTTAATAAAGTCAGCAACAACTTGTTCAGATTCTCTTGATGCTGTACCATTTCAAAGAACTATCAAATCAATATTATATTTTTTAACTAATTCTAATAAAGTTTGTTGAGCTTCTTCAATTTTATTCTGTGGTTCAGTAGGATAAATTACAGACTTCTCTAAGAACTTTCACGTTTTATCAACAACAGCCAACTTACATCAAGTTCTAAAAGCAGGATCAAATCAAAGAACAGTTAATCATTGTACAGGAGGTGTTAATAATAACTGTTTTAAATTCTCACCAAATACCTTAATAGCAGCTTCATCAGACCATCTTTTTTTATCAGCTCTTAATTCCCTTTCTAAAGAAGGTAACAACAATCTTTCTAATCAATCATCAATAGCCTCTTGCAAGTAGACAGAAGAACTCTCTGCATTTTCAGGCATAAAATATCTTTTAGAATATTTATCAATTTTCTCTTTTGAAAAAATCATTTTAATAGACAATTGCTTTTCCTTTTCAGCTCTAGCAACAGCCAAATACGCATAAGAAGGCATATCAGCTAAAACTTTACTATATTCCTTATAAATCTTATAAACTCAATTTTCTTCAAAAGTTTTAGTTGCTTTAGTCTCAAGAACAGCATATTTTTCTTCATACACTTTCAAATCTGCTCTTAAATCAGCATGATCAGAAACATCTTCAGCAACAATATCCTTTGCTCATTGAATAGCCTCCTCAACTGATAACACACTTATTTTTTTATCTCAAGTATCTTTAACAAACTCCTCTGCCTTCTTCTCAAAATCCTCTTTAGTAAGTTGAGCCTTTCTAAGAATTTTTGCCAAAGGTTCCAATCATTTTGCCTTAGCAATAGTAGCTTTAGTATTCTTCTTTTCTTTAAATGGTCTATATAAATCTTCAACTCTAGCCAATGTTTCAGCATTTAAAATCTGATCTTTTAATTCTGGAGTTAACAATCATTTTTCATCAATCAAACGGATAACATCTTGCTTTCTTGCCTCCAAATTTTTTGTATACATATAGATTTCATAAAAATCACGGAGCTGCTCATCTGTTGCTCACTTAGTCATTTCTTTACGGTAACGAGCAATAAATGGAACAGTATTTCATTGATCTAATAATGAAATAATATTAGTAATAACAAGAGTTTCCATTCAAGTTTTCTCTCTAATTTGATTAATTAACGCTGACATAAAAATATGTAAAATAATAAAAATTAATGTCTATATCTGTCTACATTACTGATTATTATCTCAGTATCTATCTTTAATTAACTTATTTTCATACTTAGATAACCAAGGAGCAATTTGATCTGGCTGTAATTGTTTCTTTTCAGGAGTAGAACTCATAGCAACACTCAAATCAGTCTTCTTTGTTGCTTCAACAATTGGATTATCTAAATTTTTACTTATTTCTTTCTTTGTTTCTTCTTGAGCCATTGATAATAATTTTTTTATAAAGAACAAAAATTATGTTACAATATTATGAGAAAATTTCAAGTTAAAAAAAAGACCGGAAGAGAAACTTCTGGTCAGAGTTCACTTGAACCTGTCCGCAGCCCTTAAGAATACAGAAGGCTTATTAGTATCAGTAACAACTTGATGACTACCGATAGTAAAAAACCTTATACATTAACCAAGGACTCAAACCGATTCATATTTAGCCTTCTACAACAAATTACCAATTTCTGCACATAAAATAACCAACAACAATTTAACAAAAACACAGGTTCAAGTTTGTGATAAATTTTCGCATTAGGATAAGCTAGTCATTTTATCATCTCTTCATGCCCAGAACTCCTGATCCATAACGAGATTTTTTTAATTTGTTTTTATATGTAATTTTTATTTACGACTACACTATAACATTGCATAGAAAAAAAACAAGAATATAACGCAAAAATCCTCTAATTCTCAGTTAGCACTTTTTCTTAAAAAAATGATATAGTATTTTTTATAACAAAAAGCATTAGTTCAAAAGCCAAAAATTTTTTAACCAAAAAAGCTGGATTTTTATATAAATCCAGCCAAAAATGTTAAAATAACATTATTTTTTCTTAGGGATTTGTTCCTTTTTATGAATATACCTCCTCCAATAATCTTCAAAAGAGGTAACATCTACTACTAGTGATCCTCTCACTTTGATAGAATCACAGAAGTCCAAAAAGGATACCCTCTCACTAAGGTCGAGTATTCGTTCCTCAGCGAATTGTCTAAGTGGTTTTACAATAGCCATATGTACTTGTTTTTTTGTTGCATCAGTGATTGTAAACATTCGACAAACAAAATACAATAAGATTTTCAATTTTTTTTTATTTAAGCAAAACTAATAGTTCTTCTTCCATATTTTCAGGCTTAAAAGTTGGATCATATCTTTTTACAGGAATTCATTCTTTATTAACCAAAAATTTTGTAAAATTCCAAACAATATCACCTTTCTTTTTACAAGTAGTACTCATTTTTTTAACTCAAATCATTGCTAGTTTATTTTTCATACCAACGGGTTTTTCAACAGGTTGTTCTTTCTTTAAATATGTAAATAAAGGATGTTCTTCATCTCAATTAACATCAATTTTAGAAAACTGATCAAAAGAAGTCTGATATCTAGCAACACAAAACTGATGAATTTCGTTATCATCTCATGGAGCTTGATGTCAAAATTGATTACAAGGGAAATCTAAAATTTCTAATCATTGATCATGATATTTTTCATACAATTTTTCCAATCATTCATATTGAGGAGTAAATCAACATCAAGTAGCAGTATTAACAACTATTACAACTTTTCATTTCAATTCCGATAAAGAAAACATCTCTCAATTTCTTTGTTTAGCTTCATAATCATAAATAGTCATATTATAATAGCTTAAAAAATAAAATTGATTATATAACAAATCAAATATGTAAAAAAGTTAAAATATTTCAACAAATTTTATTGAAAACAACAACCATTATTTTATTCTACAAAATGTTTAAATAAAGAGTACAAATGGAAGAAGAGAAAAATTTCACACTAACAGTTATTATAATACTAGTAGCATCATTTATTGTTTGACTACTTTCATTGTATATTACATCAAAATTTGATAATTACGAAACAAATCAAGAACATGAAACCTCTGATTTAAATTATTTAAAAAGAGAAAAAATAGAAGTAATAAAAGTAATTGATTGAGATACCGTCAAAATAAAGACAAAAAAAAGTAACGAAGAAAATATACGTATGATTGGATTAGATGCACCAGAAAAATCAACTACAAGATACTGATATTCAGAATGTTTCTGAAAAGAAGCAGCAAATCATCTTACACAACTTCTTTCATGAATAAAAATATTAGAAGTTGAATATGATTCAACACAAGCATCAACAGATAAATATTGAAGAATACTTTGATACCTAATACTCAGTTGAATTAATCTAAACAAGCAAATGATAAAAGACTGATACTGATTTGAATACACTTATAATGTCCCTTATAAATATCAAAAAGAGTTTAAAAAAGCAGAAAATTATGCTAGATCAAATAACCTATGATTACGAAACGCTAATACCTGTAACTGAGAGAGAAAAGAAATTAAATAATTTTTTATCTTTTTTTCTCCTTTAACCAAACAACATCAGTAACAAGAATAGTTTCACAAGCTCAATCTCAAGAATCATCTCTAACAAGACTAGAAGATAATTGATATCATCTATCTCAATGCAAAGAAACAAGATATCACTTAATTTGAACATATTCTCATTTTTTAATTCAACGAATTAATCTCTTAACATGATCATCAATTGGAATAAGATGATTATGTGAAAAATGTAATTGAATATCATCCCACGAATATTTATGTGAGATGTATTCCCAATCTCTCTTAGATTCAACACTTGGGAACAAAAATCTATTATATGATCATCGAGAAAATCTATCTGCATAATCTGGATCTGATAAGAATCACCATCACAATCAAACATCTCTATACCTTATAGCATTATCAACAACAGATCATAATAACAATTTTTCAATAATATTAGAACCATACTGAGCTGTAGCAAGTACTCTTCAAGTAATAACATAATGAGCTAAATAATCGATCCTAACATTCTCTCAATCAACAAATCTAGTGAATCATCACGTCATTGAAATTTGAACAGGATCTGATATATCTTTTAAATTATCAACATAAATATATATCTTATTTGGCATATAAACAAATCGATAAAAAAGAAATCAGACTACACATAACAAAAGCATAATATAAGTTCATCGATGATGCGTCTTCTTAATATAAGAACTATTCATACGAAGATATTCCCTATATTCACCTAAAGAAATTGTTCAATTTTCATATGATTCTTTCATATTATCAGCACCTTCAGACTTTCAACTCAATTGCTTAATAACTTTCATATTACGCTTAAATGACCCCCAAAGAGATTTCTTTTTCTTTCTTTCAATAGCATCAATAACCATTTGATATTCTTCTTCCGTAATTTTCCCAATTTTATAATCAGCTTCAAGCTCACTCCTCTTCCTTTCTAACCAACTATAATCTTTCATAATATTTTAGACACTACTAAAAAGTCATATCAAATGATAAAATATATTTAGAATTACAATTAACAAAAACTATTTAGATGATTTATCTCACCACTTATTAATAGAGAAAACAAATATAAGCAAAGAAAAATTAACAACACCAATTGTTGCAATAATCTTCCAAACTAAATCAGTAGATAAAACAGACTTCCAGATATCCATACAAATCAATACAGCAATTGCACCAATACTAATAATCAAAATCCAACTTCAAATAGAGCTTAATTCAGGATAATTCTCAAATTTTTCATAAAGCTTTGGTGAAGCAGAAATACATACAAAAGCAAGGAATAATATAAGATAAGTCAAAAGAGTACGAAGAATAATATCTTCATTAATATCTCACCAAATAGCAATAATTCACAATACTGCAATAACTAAAGCTCAAACAAATGCAAAATACATAAAGGTTTTTTTTAGTTTAGGATTCATGGTAATAGTAAAGGTAAATAAAAAACAACAACAAAATAATTATGTTCATTAATTTTTCAACTTAAAATAGAAGTTTTTTTATACTAAACAGATTGAATTTTTTATATATTTTAGTATGCTCAAAGATAGGATTTAAATTAAATAAAATCACATGAAAAAAAAGTCTGAAAATCTAATTCCAGAACAAGATTCTGAAATAATTCTACAATGAATAAGGACAAATAATCTAAAAGATATCGACTTAATCCTTCCAAAAAATAAACTAATAACAATTACATGAGTGTCATGATCATGAAAATCATCACTCGCTTTTGAGACAATTTATAAAGAAGGACAATACAGGTATATTGAATCTCTCTCAAGTTATTTGAGACAATTTTTCAACTTATGAGATAGACCTGAAATAGATTATTGTGCATGACTTTCACCAGCAATTGCTATTGAACAAAATAAAAGAACATGAAACTCAAGATCAACTGTTGGTACTGTTACAGAAATTGATGATTATATCAGACTTCTTTTTGCAAAAACATGAGATACTTATTGTTGGCATTGTTGAAGGAAAATAGAACCTAAAACAGTAGATCAAATCCTCCAAACAATGAAAGAAGACTACTGAGAAGAAAAAGTATATCTACTAAAAGAAAGTTGAACATTTGAAAGTAAATGAGATCTTTCAAAATTTGTAAAAAACAACAAACAAAAAGTAGAAAAATGATGAGGTTTCACAAGATATCTCCTTATTTCTAAAAATCCAGAATATCAAGAACCTATAGAATACTTCTATCTAGAAGATCCTAATATCCCAGAAAAATATTTTCCATTAAATAGCTATTGAATCTTCGATCGTATAACACTTGAAGAACAAAAAATCTGAAGATTAAAAGAAGATATTATCAAGATTCTATCAGAAACAAAAAAATTCTGAGTATATAGAGTTGCAACTGATAGTTCAGATAAAGAAGTTATAGATTCAAAACAAGTTGATGCAAGCTTTTGAGCAACAATAGAAATATCAACTAAAAAGAAAGCTAAAAAAACTACAGAAAAGAGTTCTAAGTCAAAGAAATCTGTTCCAATGATACAATGGTTTACAAATAAAATGTATTGTCCAAACTGTAACATCACTTATCCAGAATTTACTACACAGCATTTTTCTCCAAATAGACAAGAAGGAGCATGTCCTCACTGTTTAGGACTATGAGAAATCTTACAAGTAGAATTTGATAAAATTATCGATCCATCATCTCCACTACTTCAAGCTATTCTTCCATGGAGAGAAAGTAATCTCTGACAATCAGTTCTAAAAAAACTCTGTGAAAAATATAGTATGGATCCAGAAAAAAGATGGGCTGATCAACCAGAATGGTTTTTAAATGTTATCGTTGAATGAGATGATGAATTACTAAGAATCAATGCATGAGGAAAACGAACTTCACTTAAATATCATGGTATAGAAGAAATAATCAAGGATCAATATGCAAAAGGACTTCTAACAGTAGATTTTCAAGCAATGCTTAGTATGAATGAATGTCCTCATTGTTTCTGATCAAGATTAAAAAAAGAAAGTCTTCACTGTTTTCTATGCTTAGATACCTCAAAAATAGATAAAAAAACATTAGCAGAAATTCCAGTAAACGAATTATTTGCAAATATAGATACTAACGAATGTGCTAAACCTGATGATGAACATCTCTTAAAGTTCAACATCTATGATTTACAAAAAATGGAGTTAGATCATCTAATTAAATTCTTAGATTTATTAAAAGAAACAAGTCTTAAACCACAAAATCTACTAGATAGAATCCTTACTCCTCTATTAGATAGAGCAAAGACAATTCAAGATCTTTGATTAGGATATCTAATGCTAAAAAGAGCTGTAGACACAATATCAGGATGAGAAATCCAGAGATTAAGACTAGCAAAACAACTCTGAAATAAATTAACAGGAATCATCTATGTACTAGATGAACCAACAATTGGACTAGATACTTGAGAAATTCAAAAAACAATCAAATCAATCCAAAAATTAAAAACAATGTGAAATACCATTGTAGTTGTAGAACATAATGAAGAATTCATTAAAGCCTCTGATTGGATTGTAGAAATCTGACCATGAGCTTGAGATTTCTGATGAGAATTAGTATTTAACTGAAGTTATGAAGATTTCTTAAAATCAAAAACATTAACTGCAGAATATATTACATGAAAGAAAAAAGTTAAAGTTAATTTCGAACACACTCCAAGTCATAACCGAGTAAAAATTAAACATGCACATAAATATAATCTAAAAGATATTGATGTAGATTTTAATCTATGAAGTTTTACAGTTATTACATGACCATCATGAGCTGGTAAAACAACATTAATGTATACTACTCTATTTAGATTCCTAAATGACAGACAAAAATTTGTTCAAAGTTATATCAGACTTCAACTCCTAAAAAAAGGATTAAGTTGGGAAGATATTCTTGCTGCTCCTGTAATGAGAGCTGAAGAATATGCTCATTTTGAAAATCTTGCACTTCAAGAATTCTATGAAGATATCTGAGTTCGTACAATCCAGTGAGCAGAACAAATAAAAAATACAATCTATGTTGACCAATCAAGTATTTGAAAAACACCAAGATCATGTCCTGCAACATTCGTTAATGTCTTTGATAAAATCAGAATGTTATATGCATGAACAACAGAATCAAAATACC
>JAEEGL011789575.1_pt1 | contig 11057 bp, 9 predicted proteins | sample 9134231 | NCBI WGS metagenome assembly JAEEGL01 (sample SAMN16246548, study PRJNA631951) | gut metagenome | biome: gut microbiome; feature: rumen; material: fiber-attached | host: Bos | place: Iran: Karaj | collected 2018-10
AGGCGAACGAGAAGATCGACTACTACAAGAAGCTCAACGATATGTAATCGCAGGCTGTCGTAAAAGGGATCAGACCGTTTGCGGCGATTGGATCGCAATAAACACCGATAGGAAGAAAGGGCGCGAATCGCGCCCTTTCTTTGATCATAATCGCCGCAAACCATCCGCGTTTTCTCTCGGTCGCATACGTCGGTATAGCTCCCTCGTGAAAACACGGGTTCCGATCGTTGATCCGAACGGCAAATCAAAAGCGGGCTGTTCGCCCGCTTTTTTCACCACGCGTCGTACAGCGTGAACGTGTCGCGCTGCGAATCCCGATAGTAATTGTAATCGTTCAGAAACGGCGAGTAGGTCGTGACCGCCACGTTGCGCGTGCCGGGATTGAACATCAGGATCCGCGCGTAGCCGAGGCCGTATTTCTTGTCGTCCTGAAAATTGTACATCATCGCGTTGACGACGTGTCCGTCGTCATATTTTTTCGACCAGCGCGCGGAGCCGTCGTTGTGCCCGCACAGCACGAGCCGCACGGAAGGCGAATTCTGCAGGATCGCCTTTTCCACGCGCTTGCCGTTGACCGAAAGCGTGCCGTCGTCGTTCAGAAAGCTGTGCACGAGCAGGATCGCCGTAAGATCCTTATTCTCCGCGATCCGCGCGTTCACCCAGTCGGCGTAGGCGGCGTCGTTCTGCCAGCCGACGCCGACGAGCAGGATGCCGTGCTCGGGGATCGGCAGCACCCAGCATTTGCCGTCGTCGGAGACGGTCATTTCCTCCGGCACGGTGCAGAAATCGTATTTCGCGTAGATCGAATAGTCGGCCTTGTCCGCGCCGACGTCGTGATTGCCCGCCACGCAGTAGAACGGCATCTGTTCGCGGATGCGCAGGATCGCCGCCTCGGCGTTCGTCCAGTGCCGCTCATAATTGCGGTTGTCCACGATGTCGCCGGTGCAGACGACCGCGATCGCGCGGTACTCGTCGCGGATGCGCAGCGCCCAGTCCGCCATCGAGAGAAAGATCTCCGGACGCTTGTAGGCGTAGTACTGCGTGTCGGAAAACCAGATCAGCGAGAACGGCGCGGCGTCGGTTTCGCGCAGGGGTTCGGCGGTTTTTGCGGGAACGGGCGAAAACGACACGGCGGGCGGCACGGTCGCCGGAACGGACGGCGTCGGCGTTTCGTACAGCGGAATGAACACTTCCGTGATCTCATAGATCGTCGGGGCGGGCGTGGGCGACGGGGAGGGCGTTTCGCTCGGCAGCGGCGCCGGCGTGCGGCTGTCCGTTGCAAGCGCGACGACCGTATCCTCGCGCGCGATCACCTCCTGCGGGGATTTCGTCGACTCGCGCCGGTAATAAAACGTCAGCACGCACACGACGGAAAGCAGCAGCAGCCAAAGCGCCTGAAACAGTCGGGTCTTGTTCATGGAATCGCCTCCGGATCGGTTTTTCCGGAGCATAGCACGCGAAACGGGGCGAATGCTGTTTTCGACAAACAAAGCGGCGGCGGAGAACGATTCGTCGCCCGTTGCATGCATATACGAAATGCGCAAAAAAACCTTTTCAAACGCGCGCGGTTGTGGCATAATAAATAGAAAGACCGAAAGGGGAGAAGAACCGAATGCAGAGTGTGACGGTACGCCGTACGGAGCAGTTCATCGAGAACAGAAAACGGATCGAACGCACGTTCCGGATGTCCACGCCGCAGATCCACTGTCTGTGCGCGCTGCTTCTGGGGCTCGACGATCGCGACGCGGACCTCGCGTCGATCCGCCGCGGCAAGAAGATCCTCAAAAAGAATACCGGCGTGTTTTCCGCGTTCCGGGGGCTCGGCATGGCGCCCGCGGCGATCAAGCTCGGCGAGCGCTCGGACGGCGAGCGGCGGCTGAACTTTGCGAAGGACAACCTCCGCAAGCTCAAGGCGGCGGGCTTCGCGCCGACCGATTACCTCGGACCGGCGGCGTTTCTGATGGCGAAAAGCCACGACCGCGCCGACGCCGTCGCCGAAAAGGCGCACGAGAATTATCTCGAGATGCGGCACGCGCACCGGATCCTGACCGGCGGCGAGGACGTGATGTACGCCGTGCTGTTCGCCATGTACGACGCCGAAAAGGACGTGCTCTTCCCGCGCGCGGACGCGGCGATGGATCTGCTGTCCGAACGGTTCGGGCGCAGCAACGCCGCGCAGGCGGCAAGCTTTGCGATCGCGCTTTCGGATCAGCCGGCGGACGCGCTTGCGCAGAAGACCGAGCGGCTGTACGATCTCGTCCGCGAGGCGGGCGAAAAGAACCGCGAGATGCTCGATCTGCCGCTGCTGGCGTTCCTTGCGTCGCTCGACGTGCCGGAGGAGGAGACCGCAAAGACGATCCGCGAGCTTTCGCTCTGTCTGAAAGAGGAAAAGGGCTTTTCCATGATGCGCGTCGGGCGCAGCCAGCGCCTGTTTTACGCGACCTCGATCGCTGCGATCGACGCGATGCTTGCGGCGCCGCTCGATCCGAACACGCTCGCAAAGAAGCGCGATCTGCTGCAGACGATCATGCTGACCGGCATTCTGCTGTTCGTCGTCTCGTCCATGGCGGCGACGGCGCACTGATTTTGAACAGGAAAGGAAAACGAGAATGGAAAACAAACTGAAGGAATACGCAAAACTGTTGGTCGAAGTCGGCGTCAACATCCAGAAGGGCCAGACGCTGCTGCTGTTTTCGCCGGTCGATCAGGCGCCGTTCGCACGCATGTGCGCGGACGTCGCGTATGAGGCGGGCGCCCGCGAGGTCGTGATGATGTGGAACGACGATCACATGACCCGCGCACGGTTCCTGCACGCCGACGGCGCGGTGTTCGACGAGTTCCCGCAGTTCCGCGCGGATCTCTACACGCACTACGCCAAGGAGGGCGCGGCGTTCCTGCATATCATCTCCGACGATCCCGAAAACCTCGTGGGCGTCGACAGCGACCGCATCCTGCGCGCGCGCAAGGCGTCGGGCGAAAAGCTCAAGGAATACCGCCGCTATCAGGATCAGAACGTGTTCCCGTGGGGCATCGGCGCGCTCGCAAGCCCGAAGTGGGCAAAGAAGGTCTTTCCGGATCTTTGCGAGGCGGACGCCGTCAACGCGCTCTGGGACAAGATCTTTGCGGCCTGCCGCGTCAAGGGCGACGGCACGGCGGTCGAAGCGTGGCGCAAGCACGCGGAGAATCTCAAAAAGCACGTCGAGCTTCTGAACGGCTATCACTTTGAAAAGCTGCACTACGAGAACGCGCTCGGCACGGACCTTTGGGTCGAGCTCGCCGACACGCACGTCTGGGAAGCGGGCGGCGACCGCACGGCGAGCGGACAAGACTACATGCCGAACATCCCGACCGAGGAATGCTTCACGGCGAATAAGAAGACCGGCGTCAACGGCATCGTGTGCGCCGCTCTGCCGCTCTGCCTCGACGGCAACGTCATCGAAAACATCCGCTTCACCATGAAGGACGGCAAGATCGTAAACGCGGAAGCGACGAAGGGCGAGGACGTTCTGAAAGCCGCGATCAGCGTCGACGAGGGCGCGTCGTACTTCGGCGAGGTCGCGCTCGTGCCGTACGATTCCCCGATCTCCAATTCCAAGACGCTCTATTACGAGACCCTGTTCGACGAGAACGCCGCGTGCCACTTCGCGTTCGGCAAGGCGTATGCTTCCAACGTCGAGGGCGGCGCGGGCATGACGAAGGAAGAGCTCGCGGCGGCGGGCATCAACGACTCGATCACGCACGTCGACTTCATGGTGGGCACGTCTGACCTGAAGATCACGGGCTACACGCGCGACGGCAAAGAGATCCCGGTCTTTATCGACGGCAACTTTGCCTTCTGATCACGCATCGCACGGCGCTCCGCATCCGCGGGGCGCTTTTTCTGCTTTTTCGAAAAAAAACGCAACCGAACCGTGACAGAATGGCTCTTATCAGGTGTAAGGACTTACAAAAAGGACCGGTGTTATGAAGCAGGACTACTTTGACAGGGTATACGAAAAGACCTACCGATCGCTTCTGCGCTATGCGATCGTGCATCTGAACGATCCGGTCGACGCGGAAGACGCGCTGCAGAACGTCTACGTCGATTTCTATCGCAGAATCGAATCGCGCGGGCACGCCGATATACGCGCGCCGCAGGCGTTCCTGATGCGAATGCTCAAAAACGAGATCGTGAAGCATTACGCCGTGCGCACGCAGCGCAGCGCGTATGAAACGGAACCGTTCGAGGAGGCGGACGCCGCCGATCCGGTTTCGTTTGAGGATCTTGCTTTGGATCACGTTATGGCGGAGCAGGTGCTGAAAGCGGCAAAATCGCTTTCGCCGGACAGTTATCGCGTGTTCGTGCTGTACTACGGGTTCGGCATGACCGTCGCCGAGATCGCAAAGGAGACCATGCTCGGCACGGAAGCGGTCAAAAGTCGCCTGCACCGTGCGAGAGCTGCCGTGCGCAAACGGCTTGCGGCCGGTCAAACATGGAACGAAAATGAATGAGGTATGCGTTATGAAGGAAAAAGAGTTTTATCATGTGGCATTGAACGGCAGCCTTCTGAACGGAAAGAAATTGAAGAAGCGGATCGACGCGGCGATCGAAAGGATCCCAGCGAAACGTCCGGCGGCGTCCGCGCAATCGAACGAACGGCGTTCCGCGCTGCACAGGTGGGTCGCGATTCCCGCGGCGGCTGTGTTGCTGCTTCTTACGCTCGGCGTCGGTGCGTTCGTCGTGGCGCGCAACACAAAAACCGACCGGCAGGCTTCGATGCCGACGGATCAACCGGCAACGGAAAGCCCCTCGACGGCCGAGCGGCCGCTGATCCTGAAAGAGGAATGCCGGATCTATACGGTCCCGGCGGGCGCGGAATCGACGCCCCCGAAGGCGCAGGAGGGCGGGAAACTTACGGACGCGCTCAAAAACGCGCTGAACGATCCGGACTGCGGAGAAACGATGGATCTTTGCATCTGGTTTACGGACGAGGGCGCAGAAGAGGCCGTGGACGGGCAAATGCGAGCCAGGTATCCCGAACTGTACGACGCCTACCGGAACGCGGAGAGCGCACCGGACCTGCTCGATCAGGCGATCGGGGTCAGGCGCGACTTGTACGCGGCATACTATATGCAGAAAAACGACGCGATTCTTTCACGGTTGATCGGAAACGGCCGTGTCCTGTTCGTCTCGCAATATGCGCCGATGTGCGCTGTGACCGTGCCGGTATCGTCCGTTGCGGAGATCGCGGCGGACGGCGACGTATCGTGCGTCGACCTGTTCGAGAACCGGCGTTCCGAGCCTTCCGGAACGGATGCGGAATGGTACGGCCTCAAAACGAGCGTGACCGATCTTTCGGCAACGGCGGCGTCGGTGCGCTGGACGACCGAGCTCCGGCTTCCGAAGGGCGGCGAGGACGGAAATCCGTTTGAAGAGCGTGCGCATCTCCTGCGCGGCGCCGCACGCTGCTTCTTCAACGTTGAGGGCGGCATGAACACGCCGGACGCGGGCACGCTGGTCGACTTCGTTTCCCCGGGAGAGATCACCTATGCCGAGGAGAACGGCGAATGGGTGGCGCGCGTCCCGTACATCTGCGCGCTGCCGGAGGTCTATCCGGATTGGCCCGCCGCGCTGCCGACGAGCGGCGAGGTAACGATCCGCTGCGGCGTCACGTTCTTCAGGACGGAGCCGTATGGACCGGACGCGAAGGTCTCCGACGGATCATACGCGGATATGACGCTCTTTTTCGTGCAGCAGACGTTCACGTTCGATGTGGACAGACTTCTGCACGTCGCAGACCCGGTGCACGTTGCGGTGCCGCTGTCCGGCGCGTACGTCCTCTCCGTGCATACGGGAACGGGATTTCGGAACGAGCGCGTGAACCTCGACGGCGTAACGCTGGACGCCGAGATCCACTATACCGAGCAGGGCGTTTACGCGATCCTTTCGATCGCCGATCCCGGCGCGCTTACGGAGGCGCAGCAGGCGTCGCTGCTTGCGGCGATCGGCGGCGGACCGTTCGGCGGAGATCAGACGGCGCGCGCACGCGCGCTTCACACGGACAACGCGTATCGCGTTTCCAACATGACCCGCGTGTTTTGGGGCGCAACGAATCTCTGCCGTCTGGAGATCGACGTCAGGCCGGAGGAGTACGCGAAGGCGGAAGGCATCGAGCTTACGATCTGTGCGACATACGCGACAGGCGAGGCCGGCGGCGATCCGCGTGATGACTGGTCGTGGGATTCCGCTGAAGGAAACCTTCCGGAGCTGACGACGGCGAATAAGGAGCTTGCGAAGATCGAGATCCCCCTTCCGAATCGATAACAGCATATCACCCCCCCTGCGGCAGGAGCGTTTTCAGACGTTCCTGCTTTTTTGCAACCGAATGCGGAAGAACGCGGTGTTCCAAGAAAGGAGACGGGAAGCTCTTTGCAAGACGCGGCGAGTGTGATATACTGAAAGATATGAAACGGGGGAACGGCGAACAAAGCGCCAGGCGCAGAATACTGTTTGCGTGGATCGCATCCGGGATCGTGCTCGGACTGACGGTCCTAATCGCCGCGCTTTCCTGTACGCGAAGATCCGCCGCCGTGATCGATCTCAAAAACTACGTGAACGTCGGAACGGATGCGGGCGGCAATCCCGCGGTGCTGCTGGACGTGGACGCGATCCTGAACGACCTGCATCTGCCGAATCCGAACCGCCCCGGCGTGAACGCCGAGGATTATCCGGAGGTGTATGCGCTCTGCACGGCAAAGATGCATCTCACGCCGCTGGACAACGAGCGCATGCGCGTGACGATCGAGGCGGACACCGAAACGCTCGAAGCATACGGGATCCGCTTTGCCGAAACGACGTGGGAACAGCAGATCAAGGGCTTCGTCGAGGGCGCGACGCCCACGCCCGTTCCGCTGCCGCCGACCGCGACGCCCACGCCGCCCGCCACGCCCGATCCGGATGCGGAAGACGGGTACCTTACCTCGCTGCTGGATGCGAACGGAAACGGCCTGAACCTGCGCGCCGTATGCGAAGCGGTGCACAGCGAGCGAGATTCTTTGTGCAACGAGTTGTTCGGAAACAATTATGACACAACTAAGACGCAAACGGCGTTTATAGTATTTACAGGCGGACGGCACAGAAATCTGTACCGTGCGAGCTACACCGCCGTCTTCCGTCCCGACGAAAACACGGAGCCGTTCACGCTCTGGTTCACGGTCGACATTTACGACCTGTACCGTTCGGAGGGAAGGATCCTGTTCGGCGCGATCGACGTTTCCATCTGCGAAAGCGAGGAGGAGAGCCGGCGCATGCCGTCCAACGGGACCGTGACGAAGCTTTCGGGCGGCGGCGTGCGCGTCGACGGCAGACCCGGGTTCGATCTCAACGGATTCGTGCGGTTCCCCGGTCAGCCGACGAGCTACCGCCTGGCGAACGGCGTGTACTGGTCGCCGACGTACGACGCGCTGACGGAGGACATGATCTGGAGCCTGACCGCCGTGGACGGGCACTCGCTCGCAAACCTGCTGCGCTATGCCCGAAAGGAGATCTACGCGCGCTATTACGTCGCGTTCGATCCGAAAACGGAGCGTGAATTCAATGAACACTACCGGTCGTACGACTGGTATGAGCCGAAGGATCCGGACCTGTCCGGACGGATGACGGAGACGGAGCGCAATAATATTCGCCTGCTCCGCGAAATTCAATCGCTGATCGAGAAATAAGGAGACGCATATGAAAACCATTCGAACCATTCTTGCGACCTTCGGGGTCACGACGCTGATCTACGGGATCTTCGCGCTGGTCGCGATGCGCCTGAATCTGACGTTCACCGGACGGTCGATCTATCAGCTGTTCCGCGAGACCGGATTCGCCGCGCTCGTGATCGGGATCGGCTGCGTGCTTTCGTTCGTGATCATGACGGTGGCGATCGTATCGTTCCGCGACGACGGCGCGCGCAGAAAGCACGATCTCTTTGAAGACGAGGACGATGAGGAATTCCTCGAGGAGGAGACCGTTCCCGAGGAACGCGCCGAGGAAGCGGACGAAACGTGGTCGCCGGAGATCAAGCGCAAGCAGCGCAGAGCGCTGTTCGCGACCGACGAGCAGGAGGAGCCCGAACCGGACGAGGATCCGGAGGAAGCGTTCATGCGGCCCGAACCGCTGTTCCGTCCGGAGGAGCCGGAAGAGCCGGAAGAACCGGAAGAAGCGGAAGAGCCGGAAGAGCCGGAGGAGCGGAAACCGGAGCCCGGCATGAAGCGCTGCATCTACTGCGGCGGGCTGATCGACGACGACTCCGCGTTCTGCATCCATTGCGGAAAGCGTGTGTAAAGGAGGAACGGCTTATGTCGAACAAAACGATCCGAAGAATGGTCGGCGGCATCGGCGCAGGGCTGATCCTTCTGATCTGCGCCGTGATCATCGGCATTTACGTGATGAGCGGACGGCAGCTGCAGCGCATCGACGTGCCGCAGTACGTGGATGTCACGCAGAACGAACAGGGCGAATACGAGTTCAAACTGAACGTCGACCGCATGATCTACGAGGAGCATCTCGTCAATCCGCCCGCGGACGCGCTCGACCGGTATCCGGAGATCGGCGCGCTGCAGTCGCTCGGGCTGAGAGTGGCGGAGCAGGGCGGCGAATACGTCTTCACGACGGTCACGTACGGCGAAGATCCCACCGCGGCCCTCAAAAAGGGCGGGATCAAACTGATCAATACGGAATGGTCGTGGACGAAGGAACAGGTCGCCGCGCGCGTCGGGAAAAACGCGCCGGAGAAGGAAACGGGCATTCTGGAATTCAAGGATTACGTTCGTATCCGGAAACGCGCGGACGGCAGCTACACCGCGGAGCTCGATACCGTGAAAATGCTGATGGACGCAGGGATCGATCCCGCATCCGATTCGCTCGGCGCGCTGGCGATCCGAAGCCTCGGCGCGTCCTGCAGAAAAACGGACGACGGCTACCGGATCGAAGCGACGAGCAACCGGCAGACGGTCATGGACGATCTGAAAAACGCGGGTTTGCGCGTTGTGAACACGGTCGTTACGTGGTCGGAGCAGGAAATGGAAGCGCATATCGGCGAGCTGACGCCGTACACGCCGGAAACGCAGGCGCCGGAAACGCAGGCGCCGGAAACGCAGGCGCCGGAAACGCAGGCGCCGGAAACGCAGGCGCCCGATACGACCGCGCCCGAAACGGATGCGCCGACGACGCCGTCCGGCACCTTCAACGACGTGCCGGGTGCAACGCCCTCGACTACACCGACAACGCCGCAGCGCAACGCGAACGCGATCGACTCATTGTACGGCTTCGATCAGACCGAAGTCCGCAAGGCGATCCGCGCGGCGAAGGAAGGTTACTACGGCAGCCGGATGGAATCAAGCGAGGTGCGCTATAACTATTTCGGCGTCGGCAACTCGTCCGCGGATCACGGCAACGTCTTCCGCATCGTTTACGCGATCACGACGTCGACCGGAACGGAGTATTTCATTGCGGACGTGTACGATCTGGAGCTCGAAACGGGTTATAAGGAGAGCGACGTGAATTTCCACACGGTGACCGACCGCAGAGAGGCGGGCAGCACCGAGGATCTCCGGGATTACAAGATCTATACGCTCTCCGGCGGCAGCATGGTCTTTGCGGAAAACAAGGATAAGAGCCCGTTCGACAAGGACGGTCTCGTCATGGCAAAGAGCCTGACCGAAACGCTGACGTACGACGAGCTGTGGGACATCCCGCAGACCGACGACATGACGCTTCTGCAGCTTCTGGGCTATGCGCGCAACGAGATGTTCGCGCGCGGCGGACACAAGTTCGGCGATTCGAGCAATTACTATAAGTATTTCAGCAAGTTTGACTGGTACAAGCCGACGGGTTCGGTCAGCGCGGACGCGCTCGCCGCAAAGTATCCCGCGACGCAGAAGAACATCCTGACGATCAAGTTCCTCGAAAAACTGATCAAGGAAGGCTGAGAAAAAGGAAAATCCCCTGCAAAAGCAGGGGATTTTTTTGTTCAGAGTTCCAGCGCGCGCTTCAGGGATTCCGGGATCCCGCGCGGACCGCGGACGGCATAGATGCCGAACGCTTCGCCGAGCAGCGCGAACGGGAACCGGTCGGGCGGATACCGCCTGAGAAGCCGGATCCGCATGACTCTTCTGATGGAAAGCGAACCGTCCCGAAAGGAATACGGGAGATCGGTCTCCGTCACTTTGCAGCGGTAGCGGATCGCGGAAACGGGCGCCGCGACGTACAGATAGACCGTGTCGCCTTTTCGGATGCCCGCACCCTGTTTCCAAAGGATCTCGTCGGCGGCGTCAAACGCGCGGTCCACGTCGTAATACTTCGGGTTCGCGGGCACGAGCCAGTCCTTCGGCGGGCGGATCTCCTTCTTTTTCGCGGCGGACGCGGTCGCACGGTAGCTCTCGTCCAGCGCGCGGCAAATGTCCTCGAACGGCACGGTGCCGTCCAGAAGGATCGAGATCCAGTTTCCTTTGTGCAGATGATATCCGGGATAATAGCCGGGCTGCTGCAGCAGAAGATCCATCAGGATCGGATCGGGAAGCTTTACGTTCAGCACGTCGACGATGCCGCCTCGATCTTCGCCGAGCCGTTCGTACGGAATATTCATGATCAGCCCGAACCACTTTGGATGATCGGCATGGCGGAGGACCGCATAGTCCGGAAACCGCATCCAGGGGTATTCGGGAGCGGTGCCGTACCGCTTTTTGGCAAACGCAAGCAGTTTTTCCCGCAGGGACATCTCAGGCTCCTTCCCGAAGACGGCGGATCGCCTCGATGCGCTGCGCGAGCGTCGGATGCGAATAGGTCAGCGCGACAAGCAGCGGAGCAGGGGAAAGATCGCTGAAATTCTGCCGCGCGAGCTTTTTGAGCGCCGAGATCAGCGCTTCGCCGCAGCCCTCTTTGACCGCGTGCGCATCGGCGCGGTATTCGGCACGGCGCGTAAACTCATACATGACCAGGCTGAGCAGCGGCAGGTACAGTCCGAATTCGACGCTGATAACGAGAATCAGCGTAAAGCCGTAATTGACACCCTCAAAACCAAACACGGTGAACA
>JAEEGL012180426.1_pt1 | contig 11057 bp, 8 predicted proteins | sample 9134231 | NCBI WGS metagenome assembly JAEEGL01 (sample SAMN16246548, study PRJNA631951) | gut metagenome | biome: gut microbiome; feature: rumen; material: fiber-attached | host: Bos | place: Iran: Karaj | collected 2018-10
TTATGGGTCAAATAGAATATATGAACCTTTTGTTTATACAAATTATTGGGTTTTACATTGTATGTATGTTAATGGTGAGAAAGTTCAATCTGGAGAGGAACTTACTTTTGATGTAATTTATATTTAAAACGGACGGAAAAAAAGAAATAAACACTTATTCCGTTCTATTTTATTCAACTTATACAAAACCGGACGGAAAAAAAGCGTTACAAGATTATCTTATTGCAGGAGAGCCTCTATCGTTTCCTTGTGATGTTTCATCTATTGGCATTAAATATTATGACATGCCAAGAAATTTAGTACCACCAAGCACTTTGAACGGCAAAACAATTATTGGATTTATGGATAGGACAGCAACATATAGAGTGGCGGTGTTAGGTGTTGGAAATGACAGAATTATTTATTATGTAAACACAACATCTTCATCAACAATAAACGGTCTTGTTATTCCAATATATAAATAAAACGGACGGTTCAACAAAGTATAACGGAAATAAAGTTCCGTATGTAAACAAAGCAAGTAATGAGGTAACAAGTTTTGTTGAACTTACTGGTCAAGGACCTGTGAACTCTGCTGCAATTGCAGATTTTTTTAGAACTTATATATCGAATTACTCAAACGGTAGTATATTTCTTAAAGACCTTGGTGGTCCTTCATATCAAGGTATAATATTTAAGTTTTCAAACAGTTATTTTACTATCTTAATGTGTGGATATTCTACACAAGGCGGAATTGAGAGTTTTACATATTCAAATGGGTTATATATTTATAAAAAAATTGCGTAATTTAAGTTAGTGTTACATTCTTAATATAACTATATTTTTCTCCAAGTTGTTTGCCAAGTACCAGCTACTTTACATCTTAAATAAATATCCTGATTGTTAATTAGTGTGGCAAACTGAATCCTATAATTATTGTCTCTGTTATAAGACAATGTTAGTACATAGACGTAACCTGTATGACCATTTGGAGCATTACTTACATTATTAGAACAGAAAAAACCATCACTAACTGTGTTACAATCTGTAAGGTCTGATGATGGATAATAACCAACTCTATCTCTCAATCCTTGATAAACAGCGTGACTTGTAACCATACCTTTGTTATTATTAGCAACTTCGTTTACTCTTCTTAATCCGTCCGTTTACATTTTAGATTTTATGTAATATGATTTTTTAATGAAAAAATTATTGTTTATTTTGATTGTTTTATTTTCAAGTATTTTCTACTCTTGTAAAAATGAACCTGTAAAATGGGTTATTATTTCTGTTGTTGAAAATGAAGATGCTGTTTTTCATAGTTCTTATCAAGCAGACGGATCAATTAAAACGTGGATAGACACTTCTCCAAATAAAGAGTTGGTTTTCAACTTATCATTACTTCCTAACTCTAACGATTATATTGATATAATTAAAGTTTACAGTACAAATCCAGATGTTGCATATATCAACTATATTGATTTAGATAAAAGAACAATTTCTGTTATAACTTTTAATACTGGAGAAGCTAAAATAATCGTAAAAACAGAATCATTTAGCAGTTGTACTTCTCCAATAATTACTGTCAGATAGACAAAAACAAAACTGCCAGTTTTCCGCCTAAATAATTATATCCATATTCTGCATTTGCAGATATTGATAAATATTGTGTATTATTTACATTATGAAATGTTAAATTGCCACCTACAGCCTTAATTACACAGATACTTTTATCAGTAGAAGAATCTGATGTTCCGTAATATCCCAGACAACTTACATTATAACCTGTTGTTATCCAAGGCTTGAGTATGTCATATACATATTTACAATCTGTTCCAACAGGAAATTCAAAATACTTCCAAGGCTGATTCCATCCAGATATTTTCATAAAGCCATTATCATTAAATAACACACCTTGTTCAGAAGGGTCTGAATATGGAATAAGTCCGTATTTCAATTTTGCTCCGTTATTTACTATGTCATAAAAAGCAAGTATGGTCTTACCCGAAACAACCATATTTTCCCAATAAGGGATTGAACTATTTGGGTCATAAGCATCTAATAAAGTAACCCAATTACCGCTTGTTGTATGAACTTCTAAAAGACAATATTCATCATTCCAATCTACAGGACGACCGTGATGTGATGTACATATTTTTAATTTAAATCTATCAATATCGTGTGACAAGCCTTTTCCTGCATTATATATATATACGTCTTTATCAGTTAAAGTAACATCATAATCATAAGGGGTATTATTACTTAAAGGTAAATTGAAAACCTTACAAAACATATATGATATTTTACCAAAACTCATATTATTTTCTTCTGCCCTATGAAGTAATATTTGAGAACCTATCGGCATTTTTTGAACTGAAAAAGAATCGTTAATTATTGAACCTTCAAACTCACCATCAGAAGCGTGAACTGTTCCTTGAAATATTCCATTTGTTGCAAATATTGTACCGTGGATTATAGCATTATCTGCTTCCAATAAACCTTGTGGAGAAACTTTAAAGTAATTTGTGTTGTGAGCTTGTGACTGACTTCCATAATCAGAACCCAAATGAACATATTCATTTATTCCACTTACTTTAGATGTTGGTACAGATACACCTGTTCCTAAAGTTAAACTTGTTGCAGTAATATTTCCTGTAAAACTTCCATCTGTTGCGTAAACTGTTCCTCTTACAATAGCATCGTTAAGTTCTACAGTTCCGTTAGGGTTTAGCTTAAATCCATCTACTCCCTGTACATAGTTATAACTTTTAAATGAGCCACTATTCGGATGAGAACTATCTCCGAGTGTAAGGTCTGCAATAATTGCAGAATTGATAAGAGCTTCTCCTGTAACCTTGATGTTCTGTGTTACAACATCCCACGCAATCATCTTTCCGACTTTCTCAACTACGTCAGAATTGTTTTCAACAAGTTCTGATTCTGCAACTTCGAGAATATCTGGTAATGCAGTTCCAAGATGCTTACCGCTTGTGTCTTTTTCCCACGCAGTACCGTTCCACTTATAGACACATCCGCTTGCGAGCTTTGTAAATCCGCTTCCTTCGTAAGGTGTCTGGTCTGCTCCTGTCCACGTAAAATAATCACCGATTACAGGGTCAGAAGGAATTGAAGCAACTGTTGTAATTCCTCCGTCATATCGACCACCCTTTACAATAGATGCTGTATAATAAATATCATAAGTAGTTGGACTAGTCGCTTCCGTTTGAATACCAATCGGTTTTACTTTAGATTCTTTCCACTTTGTTCCGTTGTAGGTGTAGAATGTACCCTCATAGAACACACCGCCCTCAACAAGTTCTTCTGATGCAGTTGTGTCTATTCCGTTCCAATAAAAAAATCCACCGCTTACTGCAACAGGAAGTGAAGCAACGGAAGAACAGTCACCGTACCACCTTCCATCTTCATCTTCAACCCAAACTAAAGGATTTCCATTTTCATCAACCAAGACATCATTATCTGCGTAAGCTGTAAAGATTACAGGAACTTTGATAACATTTCGTTCTAAACGTGTACCTTGAGCAACTGTAAAATTAAGTCTTGTTCCTTGTTCCAAAACCGTTGCACTTACGGTCATTCCTGTCGGTAAATCAATCTGACCGAAATTGAACGTTATATCTTCGTCATTCTGAATTACACGGACATCCATAAATGCAGTTTGTGGAGTTGAAACGATTCCATCTTCATCAACTGCAAACATTCCTTCGCTTGGTGTAAACAGTACGTTAGGTGTTTCGTTAATTCGTTCACCGATTAAGTCAAGAACTTCTTGTTTTGAAAGTCCTTCTGAAAGGATTTTAGCACACTCACTCCATTCGTTGGATTCGATAGTGTCTGTCGTAGAAGTGCTTAAAGCTGTTGCGTGGATTTCCCAGCAAGGGTCATTATCTTCTTCCTCAATTGGTGGAATTGATGTACTCCAACCGTTCCAGTTAGAACAAACCATTGAAGCATTTGCAAAGTTGTAGGTTACTGTTGCAGGTAAATCTTGCGGAGTTGAGCTTAATCGTTTATACAGACTTATGGTACAGGTGTTCAAACCGTTTACACCGTTCTGTCCTACCTTAATAGGTCTTGCCCATTCATTTGAATTGATTGTATCAGTCTGTGCCTGTCCGTGTGCGGTTGCAGAAGTTACCCATACGTCTGTTAAATCACTTGGTACTGTTACCGACCAACCGTTGTTAAGCGAAGGGTCGCCCCAGGTGATAGTATCTGTTGAGAAGTCGTATACACAAGTTGTTCCAATTCCACTTGAAGGAAGGTCGGTTTCAGAGTACTTGTAGAGAGTAACAATGTGATTAGCGTAACGACCTGAAATTAAAGCTTGCATTGTTTCTAGAGATTTTTGAAAAAATTCATCGTCAGTTACGTTTCCATCATCATAAACACAGTCTGTGTCGCTAAGCTTATTCACAAAATCCGGCAATACAAAGCCTGGATCATCAACTCCAAAGATTTCCGGGGCATATTCTACACAGGTCAAATCTGCAGAAAGATCTTCTCCACACTGAATGTCGGTAACTATGAGATCTAAGGTTTCATTGCCGGTTACGCCGAATGCAAAAAGGCAGCCTTCAACTCCAGACGGAATCTGTCCGGAAATTGTAATCTCATTTGACGTGCCTACAACTGTCTGAACATTACACAAAGCTGCAGTTCCGTCTGATTTACGGATTCTTACTGCATAGGAACTTCCGCTTTCCATTGTTACCTGTTCATCAAGAATAAGTGTCTGTCCATCTACAGCTTCAATACGCCCCTGCTTTAATCCTGCCAGTGCTATGTCTCCTGCATACTTAATCCAGTCACCTTTACGGCACATAAGATATTCAAAATCACATGAAAACTTAACGACAGTAAAACGGTGTTTGCTTACTGCGTAGTTGTACATGGCAAGCTTGCGGGCCTGTACACTGTCTGTAACGCCCCACAAAGGAACGCTCTGCGAAGTCTGAGGCTCAACACCAGAAACAGGATTTCCGGACGGAGTGTTATATACGGGAACTTCGTTTTCTGCATAGCCGTTAGTTTTATCGACAATTCCCATTTTCAATACATCAGGAATATCTGCCAAAGCCATTGTTTCTTTGTAATCGTGAGAATTGCGCGGAGTAAAAAGCTGAACAAAAGAGTCTTTAGCAATATCCTGAATAACTGTAATTTTCCCGTTCATGCGAAGTATTTCTGCACGACAGGTTGAGGCAATGCTTGAAAGCAAATCATTTATGGTCATGTCGTCGGTGATATATGCATTGCATTCATAATCGTGGTCCTCACACCAATCATAAAGAGCTGCAAAACTATCAAGGTCAATATCTGAGTTTGAAAGCTGTTGTTGGGCAACTTCTCCCTGCATTGCATACATGGCAGCAGAGGCAGGGTTACTCGTTAATGCATTTGTCCATTGATGTGACTGCGAGTTGTATACAGGCATTCTTGACTGTGCTATAAAATTAAGCTGCTCTGCAATGTTGTTGAGTTTTTCGCTTGCCTTGATTTTAAGTCCAATCAAAGTTACCTGCTGGCAGCGAGCAGAACGCACTGGAGTGTCATTGTTTGCAGCACGGATTGAACCGACATACACGGTATCAATTATTTTGGTATCTGTACTGTCTGCAGTAACACGTGAGATTTTTACTGTATAAGAATCTGCTGTAAGATTGTCTTTTGTAATTGCATAGCGTTTGGTTTTAAGCTCGCTTCCTGAAATTGTATTGCTTCCTTCCGAAAAATATCCAAGCAGCTGATACGCAGAATCCGGATCAGTTGACTTTTTATATTCTGCTTTGAGCTCTACGCTTGTACTTACAACATTTCCCTCATCATTATATTTTCCCAACCCATTGTAGAAGAAAACATCTACATTGATTTTTGTTGTTTTTGCAGGAGTTGTTCTTATTACGCTTCCGTCCTGTTCATCTTCTGTCTGATGTTTAAGAACAGTATTAAGCTGAATTTCGTGAACGCATTTATCATAAAGAGGTGGTGTGCTGTCGCCATAAGAAATTTTCATCTGAATAAGAGGATCGGGATTTGATTGATCCAGAACCCTGGAAATATCTCCTGTAGCTGAATAATCTTTAAGCAGAGTTTCGTCAATTTTAAGAGTCGAAGTATCAATCTGAATATCTTTTTGGGCTACACAGAAAAGTTGATGAAGCCATATAGCACCATCTGAATCTACCCAGGTATAAGGATTTGAACATGCATCTGCATAAATACGTCTTTTACCCAAAAGAACCGGAACCTTACCGTATGGTCTCATCTGGTTACGGCTGCCACGGATAGAAGGATCCTGCTCCGGTTTTTCACGGTCGGTCGAAGAAGGAATTTCGGTATTATAGAGAACCATTCCTCCTGCAAACAGTCCGATTCCAGCTCCTATAAGAGCAGCTCCAAAAGCTGCCGTCACAGGTGTAAGCATAAGCATGACACCGACAATTGCAAGAAATCCACCACCAGCTTTCATTCCGGCACCAGTGTCTTTATTATCTCCTTCCGGTACAAGTTTGATATATACTCGTTGTCCTTCTTCTGGTACACGTTCAAAATCTGTGATAATTTCGTCATCAATCATCACACGCCAGCCTGTGTTTACGGCATTTAGTGCATCAAGATTTCTTATAATTTCATTGATTGTTATTCCCTGTTCAAACGAGAATTCTTTTCTTTCACCAGAAAACGGATTAAGACATGCTGTAACTTGAATCGACACGGTACCACCCCTCGACACATCCGGCAAGCTGCGGACTCGAAAGACGTTCGCATACTGCGCCCAAGTTGTGCCTTGAATGGATTATATATCCGTGTCCGGCATATAAGCCTACGTGACAAAGCCTGCCCCTCATTTTCATTAAGGCTACAGCTTTTTCTTCTGGCTGTTCTATTTTGTCTGTACAAAGAATTGGAATGTTTTGTGTAAAAAGCTCTTTTGTTTCCTGGATACACAGTGCGTTTGTGTAGTCGCCGATTAGCAGAGGAAGCTCTGTATTGTATTCATTGTGCAAAATGAGTCTGACCAGTCCGTAACAGTCGCAGCCGCTTTTGTCACGACCGCCGGAAACAAACGGAATACCGACATATTTTGAACACCATTCATACATTGTACGCGCTCCTTAAAAGAACAGCCCCGGAAAATCGTTAGGATTATATGTCATGGCTGTAAACTTTCTATCATGCATATACGAGTCAAACAGTTCTCCGCTTATTGCATTTACATCAGCGTTGATGTTACGAAGAATAAAATTCAAAGGACCTTCAATGTAGTTGTCTGGTTCACTTGCCATTATTACAGCAGCTGTACATGAAATTTCTTTGTTTTCGTTTCGGCTCTGAATTACTGCAGATTTAATGGCACGATATATTGCAATGTCCGTATTATCTATCATCAGACGGCAGCTCTTGTTTCCGTCTCCAGATTGATCCGGCAGCTGAACTGTAAAACCACATGGAGTGTAGGTCTGACCGTTTGAGGTAATTTCCTGTGTGTTGTCTACAACACGAAGAATTGGTTCTCCGTCATAACTTACAGTCAGAAGGTTCAGAAGAACTTCGTCTGTTTCCGGGGCTGTCATCGCTTTTTTTGCGTTTGTTGTAAGCTGAGTATTAGGCATTCATCTTCTCCAGTTTCATTGTTATTATCCAAAGACCGTCGCTGGCTTCTTCGTCATATTCTTCAAGGAAACGGAATTCTGCAGGCTGCAGGGTCTGAGGATCCTTCATTACAAAGCGAAGGACTCCACTACCAAGAACGTTGTCATACCAGTCTTCAAGATACTCTCTCTGTGCTTCCGTAAGAACTACGCTGCCTGTAAATTCTTTTGTAGAAACAGTATATCGTCTGCGTGTTTTTTGAGGCCCTGCATCCATTTGGGTTCGGATTACATTTGTTTTCTTTTTGGCACCAAGACCTTCAAGTCTCATTACCTGTGGAAGTGTTTGTGGCCATGTTATATTAGTCATGTTATACTCCTTGTGGTCTTAATCCATAACGACCTTTCAAAGCCCGGTCAGCTTTTCCGCCTGCTATATGCTGGTTAATCATTGAACCTACAAGAATCTCAATCTTGCGTTGTCCGTTTTCATCTTCTGTGTCGTGAACTTCTACAGGTTCATCGGAATAAACTGTAACCGGAATATTTACCTGAACGTCTCCACCACCAATACCGGATGCAGAAACTCCGAGAGAACCGTCGGCACCGCGTGTAAGCGGCATGATTGCCTCGGGGCCAGCTTCTCCCATAAGTCCTGTTCCAAAGCCAGAACCTTTTGCAAATCGGAAATACGTAGGTTTTGCTACAACCTGATTCGTGAACGTTCCGCCTTTTGCAAAGGCACTGTAAGAATCATCACCGTATACACCGCCAAGAGCGTTTGATTTTGTGCTTTGAGTTTTACCGTTTACATATCCGGCTATTACAGCATCACCCAGGCCTGCCGCCATGAGTCCAAGACCAAGAGGCCATTGTCCCTGGGCTATGAGCTGTAAACCTGCCTGCATAAAAAGAAGAGGCAGCTGATTTAAGATTTCAGAGGCCATAGTTTCAAGAGCACGTTGCATAGAATCTGCAGCATTTTTCCCGTCGCCAAGAGCTTGGCCAAGTTCCTTAAAACCAGATAAAGCCGCATTGAAGGAAAGCTCTGCTAGGCTTTGTGTTACATTGCCGACAACCTCATTTGTTTTTTTATCCCACAGATCCATATCATTGAGCCATTGCTCTGTAATATAACCAAGCTTCTCTGGAAGTGAATCAAAAGCTTTTGGATCCTTATAGTTTTCTATGATTTCTTTTAGTTCTCTTGCTTTTTGAATCTGCTCAGCAGTTGCTCCGTTTTCATAAAGCTTTGTCAGATAAAGTTCAGTTTCTGTTGCACCAAGACTTGCTACTGCCTTTTCAAGATCTTTTATTTCATCTTCAACCGAAAGTTCTTTAATCTCTTTTTTGAGATCCTTTACTTTTTGAATCTGTTCTGCAGAAGCACCGTTTGCCCGGAGTGTAGCAATATAAAGCTCGTCTTCTTTCTTGCCCCAGTCTGCAATTGTCTTTTCAAGAGTCTTTATTTCATCAGTGGCTGCAGATTCTCCCCTTGCTTTTTTGAGTTCCTTATATTTTGATACCAGCGTTCCAAGCGCAGTATTTTCTTTTGCCAGTTCATCAAGGCTGAATGATTCTGTAATTTTTGACGGATCAATTGTCAGTGCTTCCTGAATCTTGCTCTTTATTTCTTCAAGCTGACTGTCATATATATCTGTTCTGGAAAAAAGCTTTTCACCAAGAGCTTTGCTTAAACCTTCAGAATTGGTCACTGCACGTTCAAGACCATTTACATAAAGCTCGCCGGCTTCTTTTCCTGTGTTAAACAGTTTCTTGTCTACACCAAGAATATCACTTAGCCAGTTCTTCCAGGACTTCTTTCCGTTTAATTCAAGATTGGCAATTTTTTCATTGATTTTCTTTTCGATGTAATCAAGCTGTGCCAAAGCTTCTGAAGTATCTATGATTTTACCGTCGGAATCTAAAACCTCTTTAGACAGTTCTACACGTTTCTTTTTGATTTCATCCAGTTCTTTCTGATAGTTTTTGAGCTGAACTGTTGGATCGTCTTTACCGAGTTTTTCATAGTTCTTGGAGATTTCGAGCATGAGGTCGTTTATCTTAGATGCAATATCCGCTCGGTCGTTTTCCTTCACGGCAAGTTCTGTTGTTGTTTTTTGATATCCCTTATAAGACTCCCATTCTTCTTCATAACATGAAATTAAATACTCTACTTTGTCACTAAGAATTGAGGTGTCCTTTATAGCTTCTTTTCTTTCTTTTGAAGTCAGACCCAAATAATCTGCAACTTCTCTTCGAAGGTTTTCTGATCTTATAGAACCCTCTAAATCTGAAGCTTCTTTTAATTTATCAAGCTGTGTTTTGAGTGTTGCTATATGTTCTCCAACTGCATCAATTCGAACTTCAACATCATATCCATCTTTGTCTAAATCTGCTAAAAATTCTCTAAATGCTCCTTCTGATTTAAGACTTTTAAGTTTGTCAATATTATCATGAAAGGACCCTGCTGCTTCTCCTAAAAAAGAAAATATTTTTTTAATTGCTCGACCAATTTTTTCATCGGAAAATCCTTCTACGAATTCTCCAAAACCCTCTTTCATGTCATCAAAAGAGTTTTTAATTTGAGTAACAGCATCTACTGCTGCTTCTGCTGCTCCTCCAAAAGTTCCGTTTAATTCATCAAGAATGATTTTCTGTGCACTTGCAGCATCTCCAACATCTAAAAAAGACTGTATAACTTTCTTCTGAGCTTCTGTAAAATTAAAGCCCTGTTTCTTTAATGAATCCATTCCATGAATTGGATCATCAAGCGCCTTTCCAACACTTTGTGCCGCAGAAGACAAATCCATCTTCATTACGGTAGCCATATCTAGGATTGCTTTTGTTGCAGCTTCAAATGTTTCACCGGTTATATTCTTGAACCCAAGCAATACAGATTGCATAGACTCTATGGAACTTGCTGCATAGTTTGTATTATCCTGGAGACCTTTTGCCATTTTTTTCAATTCTTCAAAAGATGTCCAGGCAATTGCCCCCGTAGTCTCGATGGTACTATTTAAAATTGCATCTGCCTGACTTGCCTCTCGGAATGCATCAGAACAATCTTTTCCAAAACCTACAATTGCTTTTACAGAAAAAGCTGCTCCTATGGCACTTCCAAGCGATTTAAACATTTTCTCGGTTGCACCTGTCTGCTTATCAACACTCTTGAGATTCTTAATTGCCTTGTCTACTTCTGCCGTTACCAGAACGCGAAGCTCTTCGTTAATGTCCGCCATTATTCTTTTTCTCCCAGGCTATAAAACCCGCTTTTTCCCTGTCGAATAATTCTACAACGGAGCGTACAAATTCAGGCTCTGCCAGATAGCCTTTGCCCTGTGGCCATCCGTAGGCACTGATCCTGTGCCACATCTGAATCAGCTGAGAGAGTTCGTCTGTAATGTAGTTGGAAAAATCTTTGCGCTGGAGCCTCATGTAGCCGGTTTCGTTTTCCGGCCAAAA
>JAEEGL012244839.1_pt1 | contig 11057 bp, 9 predicted proteins | sample 9134231 | NCBI WGS metagenome assembly JAEEGL01 (sample SAMN16246548, study PRJNA631951) | gut metagenome | biome: gut microbiome; feature: rumen; material: fiber-attached | host: Bos | place: Iran: Karaj | collected 2018-10
GCGCGCAGCATGTTGTTGACCGAGAAGCACGCGCCGACTTCACGCAGCAGCTCCACGTATTTGAGGTCCAACAGCCAATCGGCGTTGTTCACCATCTCTGCCTTGCCGGGGCCGAATTCGATGAACTTTTCCATCTGGCGACGGAAGCACTCGGCGTTGTGGTCGATATCCTCGCGCGTGAGCATTTTGCGCATGTCTGTGCGCCCCGTGGGGTCGCCGATCATGGTGGTGCCGCCGCCGATCAGGGCGATCGGCTTGTTGCCCGCCATCTGTAGGCGCTTCATGAGCGTGAGCGCCATAAAGTGCCCCGCGGTGAGCGAATCGGCAGTGCAGTCGAAACCGATATAGAAGGTCGCCTTGCCGGCGTTGACCATCGACCGGATCTCTTCTTCATTCGTAACCTGCGCGATCAGCCCGCGCTTTTGCAGTTCTTCATAGATTCCCATATTGATATTCCTCCTGTTTTTCATAATAAAAATACGCCCGTCCTCTGCATAAAAGGACGGGCGTGGCCCGTGTTACCACCTTTTTTCGGCGCTTTCTCACGAAAACGCCCTCATGGAGTCTTTGACTCCGGCGTATGATAACGGTCGCCTTCCGTCGCAGCCTACCGCCGTGAGGGTTCGGTGCGCGCCTCGGGGACGTATTCGGCGAAATTCACCGCGGTCTTGCACCGACCGGCCGCTCTCTGAAGGCTTTGTTTCGCTTACTCTTTCCCGTCACGGGCTTTGGATTGAATCCATTATAATAAGTACATTGTCGCTTGTCAAGCGTTTTTTCAGAACAAAAGATGCGAAAAGCTCATGTCGTAGCCCGTGCAGGCGACCGCGATCAACAGCAGCACCACGAGAACGATCATCATCTTCTTGCCGAAATACTGTTTGTTTTTGTCGGTGATGATGAGCGCCGCGCCGAAGAAGATCGCCGCGAAGGGCACGAGATAAAGCAGGATCTTCAATAACGTGATCAGCGGAGAATCGAACGTCACGGTATAGGAATACCCGTTCAGCGGGAACGCGGAGAGCGCATTGCCGAACATGATATCGCGCATGAAGAGCGTGATGAAAAACACGATGTCGAACGCGGCGCAGATGACGCCGAGGATGATCGTCGTGGTGCTCAGGAACGCGTTTTCGGAAAACAAGCCCTTGAAGCCGCGGGGCTTTTCGATCTCGTCGTAGAGATCCTCGTCTTCATAGTCGTATTCGTCCTCGTATTCCTCTTCCTCTTCCTCTTCGTCGTCCGAGAGCTCGTCGATATAAGGATCTTTCTCTTCGTCGGGTGAAGCGGCATCTTCGGGAAGCGGCTGCGCCGATGGCGCGTTCGCGCCGCGGGTGGCGGCTGAGCCGAGATACGAAAACGACGTGATGGAATCCGGCAGACGGAAGCCCGTGTGCGCGGGTTCCGGTTTATAGTCGTCCAAACGGAAGCCCGTATGCTGTTCGACAGGGGCGTCTTTGAGATAAACGTCCCGCAGCAGGATATCCGATCCGTAGGGCGTTTCGTCGAAGAGGGCGTCCCACTCGCTGACGCCGTTTTTCGGTTTTTCAGCATCGGAAACAGCGTCGATGCCGCGCGGACGGATCGACATGATCTCTTCACGGATCATACCGTCGGTGCCGCCCGATTCCCGCGCGGCGGTCCTGCGCTCTTCGAACTCGCGGACGAAATCATTATCGGTACCGCCACCGAAAGCGATGCCCTCGTCGCCGGGGCGCGTATTCAGGTCACTCATGGTGTTTCACCTCAGTTTCAGCCCGCAAGGGGCAGGGCTTGGGCAATGAACGCGGCGGTGCTTTCAACGGCTGCCGAGGTCGCCTCGGAGCCGAGGAAATACTGCGCGAACGCGCCGCCGATCACGTAGACCAGCACGAACATGATGATCTCAGCGATCAGGATACCGAGCGCGATGATGGGAAACGCTTTTTTGAAATCGATGTTGAGCAGGGCGGCGAACAGCGAGCCGGTCCAGCCGCCGGTGCCGGGCAGCGGGATCGCCACGAACGCGAGCAGGCCCCACTGCTTATAGCGCAGCACCTTTTCTTCATTCTTCGCGGTTTTGCCCTCGAGCTTCTCGATGAAGCCCTTCAGGATGTTGTGCTTCTTCATGAACGCGAAGATCGATTTGATGAACAGCAGGATAAAGGGGATCGGCAGGATATTGCCGATATAGCAGATGATGAACGCCTGCCATGCCGGGACGCTGCGCAGGCCCGCCACGATCATGCCGCCGCGGCACTCGAGGATCGGCAGGCACGACACGATGAACGTGATGAGATAGTCGAACAGACGGCTCCCCTGCGAGATGCCCGCGAACCATTGTGCGATGTGTTCAGTCATGTTCCGTGTTTTCTCCTTCGTTGTCCCCGAACATGGACATCATATGCGCGTGCGCCTGCTCGAGGATCTCTTTGTCGTTATCGAACTTCAGCGTCTGAACGGCGGCGTCGTAACGCAGCCAGATATAGTCGTCCACTTCCTCTTTCTGGATCACGGTCTGCGTGTCCGCTGTCGTGGCGAGAAATACGTCTACCCGCTTTTCGATCTTGTTGCCGATCTTATAACGGGACTCATAGCAGAAGCCCTGCAGGATATCGATGTGGATGCCGGTCTCTTCAAGGACCTCGCGCTTGGCGGTGTCTTCCATCGACTCGCCGCGCTCCATGTGCCCCTTCGGGAACCCCCAGTTGCTCGACCGCTTGTTCTTGATCAGCAAAAAGCGGTATTCGTCAAAAATCTTTCTGAAGACCACCGCGCCGCAGGAATGCTCGTAAAGGCATTCCATCGTATACTGTTCGGGGTCTTCCGCGAAGGCCAGCACGTCGCTGATCTCGTAATTGATCCTTCGCATATTCTTGGGTGCGACAACAAGAATCATCCTGCGTTCCGCCTTGTAGTGCAGGACGGCAATTATTTTTCCTTCAAACACTCTGACCGGGTGACTGACGCCGAGGATATACGCGCCGAGCACAAACGCCCGTCTTTCGCCCTGGACCTCGGCAATACCGTAGTTGATGAGATAGCGGATCCCACTGCGGTGATCGAAATAATTGCACGGCTTGGTCACTTTCACTCTAACCATTTTCCCTAACATGATCCAACTCCGCATATTTCGTGATTATAAAATACATTATAGTAAAATGTTGCGGAAATTTCAAGATATTTTAAATAAATTTTGATAAGAAATAAAAACGAAATTTCGCAATTTGGGGCTTGTATTTTCGGATGGCTTCATATAGAATGAAAAAATGGGAAAGGAAGAACCCGTTATGGAAACAAAGAAAAAACACGTCGGGCGGCGTGTGATCGCCGTTCTGCTCGTTCTCATCATGCTGCTCGTCCTGCTCGCCGCCGGCGCCGGCGTGTGGGCTTACAGCTACGTGACCGAGGATTACGAGAGCAAGGAGCTCATACATCATACGGACGTTTCTGCTCTCATGCAGTCTGACGACGTGACGAACATCCTTTTGATGGGCGTTGACAACGCGAATACAGACGCGTCCACGCGCTCTGACTCGATGATCCTGCTCTCGATCGACCGGAAAAACAAGCAGCTCAAGCTGACCTCTTTTATGCGCGATATGTACGTCGACGTGCCGGGCCACGGTTTTACGAAGCTGACGCACGCCTGCGCTTATGAAGGTCCGGGGCTGACCGTGGACACGATCGAATCGAACTTCTCGGTAAAAATCGACGGCTACGTCAAGATCGGTTACGACGTGTTCCGCACGCTGGTCGACGGGCTTGACGGCATCACCGTGCCCGAGATCGACGAGGCGGAAAGCGCCGCTCTCGCGCGCGAGGGCGTAATGATTGACCCCGGAACGAATATCCATATGAACGGCGATGAGGCGCTGCAATACGTGCGTATCCGCAGGGGGCAGTCGGATTTCCAGCGCACCGGCAGACAGAGAGAAATGCTGTCGCTGATCGTGAAAAAAGCAAAGACCGAAAGCCCCGTAAAGCTCCTGAAGCTCGCGAAAGCTTTGCTCGGCGAGGTCGAATCCTCTATCCCGAAAAAGGAGCTCATACCGCTCGCGCTGCACGTGCTCCCCTGCCTCGGAAACGAGATCCCCGAGCAACAGATCCCCGCCGAAGGCACGTGGTGGGACGAAACAGTGTCGGGCATGATGGTGCTGCGCGTGCATTTTGACGAGAATATCGAAACGCTGAGAACGTTTATTTACGGCGGCTGAAATATCATCCCCGAAAAGGAGTAGTTTATGAAATACGCAAAACTGACACTATGTTCCGAATACGAAGTCGGGCGCATCGACGACCGTGTTTACGGGTCCTTCATTGAGCACCTCGGGCGCGCCGTTTACGGCGGCATCTACGAGCCCGGGCACCCCGCGGCGGACGAAAACGGCTTCCGCACCGACGTGAACGCGCTGATCAAAGAGCTCGGCGTGGGGCTCGTGCGGTATCCCGGCGGCAATTTCGTGTCCGGCTACAACTGGGAAGACGGGATCGGCCCGGTCGCCGCGCGCCCGCCCAGACTGGAGCTCGCATGGGGCACCACGGAGCCCAACACCTTCGGCACCGACGAATTCATGCGCTGGTGCCGCGTTGCGGGCGTCGACCCCATGATGGCGGTCAACCTCGGCACACGCGGCCCCGACAGCGCGCGCAATCTCGTGGAATACTGCAACCATCCGGGCGGCACTTACTGGAGCGATCTCAGGCGCAAAAACGGAGCCGAACAGCCTTACGGCGTGAAGCTCTGGTGCCTCGGCAACGAAATGGACGGTCCCTGGCAGATGTGCCACAAGGACGCAGCGGATTACGGAAAGGTCGCGAACGAGGCCGCGAAGCTCATGAAGTGGACGGATCCCTCGATCGAGACCGTGCTGTGCGGCTCGTCGTCTTACGGCATGAAGACCTTCGGCGAGTGGGAGACCACCGCCCTCGACATCGCCTACGATAACGTGGACTACGTGTCCATGCACCAGTACCACGGCAATTCCGACGACTATCTCGAGAACTTTCTCGCCAAGGGCGTCGAGACAGAGCAGTTCATCAAAAGCGTCGTGTCCGCGCTCGACTACGTGCAGGGCAAACGCCACGCCAAAAAGCGGATCGATATCTCGTTCGACGAGTGGAACGTGTGGTATCATTCCCACGGGGCGGAATTTGAAAAATGGTGCGAGGCGCCGCATATCCTCGAAGATATCTACAACTTCGCGGACGCGCTGGTCGTGGGCGAGATGCTCAACGCGATCTTGCGCCACGCTGACCGCGTGAAGGTGGCGTGTCTTGCGCAGCTCGTGAACGTGATCGCGCCGATCATGACCGAAAACGGCGGCAAGGCGTGGAAGCAGACCATCTATTATCCCTTCTATTACGCGTCGAAATACGGCCGCGGCCGGTCGCTGCAGGGGCTTTTCGAGGGCTCGAAATACGACACCCGCTGGTATAAGGACGTGCCGCACGTCGACACGTCGGCAGTGCTCTCCGAAGATGGGGAAACGCTCACGGTGTTCGCTGTCAACCGCGACCTGAAGGATGAGATCGCCCTGCAGACGAAGCTGATCGCCTTTGAGGGCTTTGCGCCGGTCGAGCATATCGCCCTCGAGAACGCCGCCCCCGAAGCGATCAACACAAAGGATCGCGAGGCTGTGGCTCCGGTGAAAAAGCCGTGCCCCGCGATCGACAACGGGCAGCTCGACATCCCGCTCGCAGCAATGAGCTGGAACATGGTCCGTTTGCAGAAAATCAAAAACTGAATCCGAAAGAATACGCTTTTCCCTTGCAAAACGCACGAGAAAGGCGTATACTTATTATTGTGACAATTCTCATTCTACAAAAAAAGGAGTGTTTTTACCATGTCAGTGCTCTATAACGCGTATTGCCGCGTATTCCAGAAGGGCATGAAGCTTGCCGTCAACTTCCTGAACTGGACCGAGCCCGAGCTCATCAAAGGGCCCGGCAGCGTGAAGGACCTGCCCGCAAAGATCAAAGAAAAGGGCGTTTCCTGCGTGCTCGTCGTCACCGACAAGGGGCTGATGGGCCTTCATCTGCTCGACAGCCTCTTCGAGGCGCTCAAGGCGGAGGGCATCAACTACACGGTGTATGACGGCGTACAGCCGAACCCCACCATCGGCAACATCGAGCAGGCGCTCAAGATGTATCACGCCGCGAACTGCAACGGCATCGTCGCCTTCGGCGGCGGCTCCCCCATGGATTGCGCGAAGGCCTGCGGCGCCAGAGTGGCGCGCCCGAAAAAGACCGTGCCGCAGATGCGCGGGCAGCTGAAGGTCATCAAAAAGATCCCGCCGCTCTTCGCCGTGCCCACCACCGCCGGTACCGGCAGCGAGACCACCATCGCCGCCGTGGTCTCGAACCCCGAAACGCACGAGAAAAACGCCATCAACGATCCGCGCCTGCGCCCGATCGTGGCCGTGCTGGATCCCGAACTGACGGTCGGTCTGCCGAAGCACATCACCTCCACCACCGGTATGGACGCGCTGACCCACGCCGTGGAGGCCTATATCGGCCATTCGAACACGAAGGGCACGAAAGAGGCTGCCGAAAAAGCCACGAAGCTCATTTTCGAGAACCTGTATACCGCCTATGAGGACGGCAAAAACCTCGAAGCCAGAGGCAATATGCTGATCGCCTCTTACTACGCAGGCCTCGCGTTCACGCGCGCCTACGTCGGCTACGTGCACTCGGTCGCGCACAATCTCGGCGGCATGTACGGCACGCCCCACGGGCTTGCCAACGCCGTGATCCTGCCGCATATGCTTGAGTTCTACGGCAAATCCGCCGAAAAGAGCCTTGCCAAACTCGCCGACGTCGCCGGCCTCAACACGAACGGCCTCGACACGCACGAAAAGGCGCTGCTGTTCAAGGCGAAGGTGCGCGAGATGAACAAGGCGATGAACATCCCCGAGAAGTTCGACTTCATCAAAGACGAGGACGTGCCGCTGATCGCGAAGCGCGCGCTCAAAGAGGGCAACCCGCTGTATCCCGTTCCGAAGATCATGAACCAGAAGGAATGCGAAGCGTTCATCCGCGAAAACCTCATGTGATCTGCCCAACACAACATGAAAGCGCCCCGAGGGGCGCTTTCTTATAAAGGAGACTCAGGATCATGGCTGAGAAACTGTTCTGCGAGCGCGGTCCGCTCGCCTATAAGCTGTCGGTCAAAAAAGAGACCCTCAAACGAAGCCTGCGCGACAGGTTCTCAAACGAGCCGATCGCCCGCACGAAAAGCGAAATGCCCCTCCCTTGCCTGCTGACGTCGCATTCGTCCGTGATCGTGCGCCGGCTCGCGGGCGTGGATCTCAGGATGCAGGAGAACAAGCGCACGAACCTGCGCCTTGCCTGCGAGAAGCTCAACGGACTCGTGATCCGTCCCGGCGAGACCTTTTCGTTTTGGCTCACGATCGGCAAGCCGAGCAAGAAAAACGGTTATCTTGAGGGGCTCTATATCGAGCACGGCAAGGTCGGCTCCGGCATCGGCGGCGGATTGTGCCAGATGGGCAATCTCATCCATTATATGGTGCTGCATTCGGCGCTTGAAGTCACCGAGCTCCACCATCATTCCGACGCCCTGTTCCCCGACGAGCGGCGAAGGGTACCCTTCGGCACCGGCACTTCGGTGTCATATAACTACATCGACTACCGTTTCAAGAACACCGGAGACCACGACGTGCAGCTGCTCGTATGGACGGACGACGAAGAGCTCCACGGCGAGCTGAGGTCCGCGGCGGAAGATCTCCACAGCTATGAACTGGTTGAAGAAGACCATCATTTCAGCCGCGAAGGCGACGCGTATTTCCGCAACTCCAAGGTCTATCGTCTCATCAGGGACAAAGCGACCGGCGAAGTGCTGAAAAAAGAGCTGCTGCTCGACAACCACTCGCGCGTGATGTACGATCCCGCGCTCATCCCGCCCGAACAGATCCGATAAAAACATAATAAAGAGTCACGTTCAGATATGACAAAGCCCCTTCTGCTCAATCGCGGCAGAAGGGGTTTTATTCAGCCGCACCGCCGGAAAAACTGTTCCGGGGCGCGATGCGCGCGCACGGGATCGCTAAGCGCGGGCGCTGCTTTCAGGGATTTATTCGCCGGAATCGGCGGGGATCAGAATGGACGCGTCGTCGCCGGCAACAGTCTTCGGTAATACGCCGTCCCATTTCTCGATATAGCGCTGGCGGAGGATCTTGTCGGTCAGCGACTCTTCCAAAAGGCGGTTGGCTTCCGCCTCGGCCTCGGCCTGGATGAGCAGCGCCTTCGCCTCGGCTTCGGCGTCGATCAGCCGCGCCTTGGCGTCCGCCTCGCTCTTTTCGACCTTGGTCTGATTCTCGTAGGCGGCCTTGAGCTGCTTCTGCTCGGCGATCATCTTTTCTTCAACTGCGTTTTCAAACGCGTCGGAGAAGTCGATGTTCGTGAGCACCACGGCGGTGACGTCCACGAAGAAATCCTCGTCGATCGCGTCCTTGATCGCCTTTTCAACGGCGGGCGACATGGCGGCGCGGTCCGCGATGATGTTCATCGCTTTGTGGGACGAGAGCACGGCCTTGGTCTTTTCGATCGAGATCGAGCGGATGCGGTTCTCGAGCAGCTCGAGCGAGCCGTACTGCTTCGCGATATCCACGACCTTGTCGCTCATGATCTGATACTGCAGCGTCATCTGCACGTCCATGGTCTGGGCGTCGGACGAATAGGTGTTGGTGGTGATATCCACGTTCTGCACCTTGGAATCGTAGACCTGATAGGTATTGGTCAGCCAGAAATCAAAGTGCGTGCCGGCATAGCGGACGTATTTCGCTTCGCCCAGCACCTTGACCACGGCGACTTCACCGGTGTCGATCGTGTGGATGCTCATGGGCACCATGACGAGCAGCAGAAGCGCGACGACCGCCGCGACGATCCATGTGGAACCGGTCTTCTTTTTTTCCGCGCGGAACGCGCGCACGGCAAGCACTGCGAACCCGACGGTCATGATCAGGAACAGCGCGCCGATGATGGTTTTCAGCTCCATAATTCATTCTCCTTTCCTTTCTCCGAACCCCCTCCCCGGGTGCCGAATCGGGGCGGAGCCGGGGAGCGGGCGATTTAGGAGGATCTCCTTTGATGGATATACTATAACAGACCCTCGCACCCCGGTCAAGTTACAGTTCCGTTACGCGCGGCGGTACCGTTTACCGCGAAAACGGGTAACGGATACCACGTAAACTCCCCCCTCTCGCCGACACAACGCGTCAAAAAAATGCTTGACGCGACAGCGGGGCGCGTGATATACTTATTGTGTATAATTTTAAATAATAAGGGATGACATTAAAGTGTTGTTTTCACAGGATATCGGCATCGATCTCGGCACCTCGAACACCCTGATCTGCGTGCGAAACAAAGGGATCCTGATCCGGGAACCCTCGGTCGTCGCCGTTGCGGTCGGGTCGGGCGAAAAACGCGTCGTGGCGGTCGGGAACGAAGCCAAAGAGATGATCGGCAGAACGCCGGGCTCCATCGTGGCCGTGCGCCCGATCAAAGACGGCGTGATCGCCGATTTCGGCACCACCGCCGCCATGCTCAGGCAATTCATCAAAAAGGCGATGGCGTCCTCTCCCCTCGCCCGTGCGCGCGTTATGATTTGTATCCCCTCCGGCGTGACCGAAGTGGAGCGCAAGGCAGTGCACGACGCGGCCGTGGCCGCGGGCGCGCGCTACGTAAGCCTGATCGAGGAGCCCATGGCAGCCGCGATCGGCGCGGGCATTTCCGTCACCGAGCCTAAGGGCAGCATGGTGGTGGATATCGGCGGTGGCACCACTGAGGTGGCCGTGATCTCGCTCGGCGACATCGTGTCGTCCCGCTCCATCCGCGTGGCGGGCGACGTGTTCGACGACGCGATCGTGCAGTATATCAGAAAAACCTATAACGTGCTGATCGGCGAACGCACCGCCGAGGAACTCAAGATCAGCATCGGCTCCGCCGCCCCATATGACGGCGAAGGCGCCCTCGAGATCCGCGGGCGCGGCCTGATCGACGGCCTGCCGAAGAATATCGAAGTGACGAGCGAGGACGTGCGCCTCGCGCTGACGGACGCGATCAACCAGATCGTGGAGACCGTGCGCGCCACGCTTGAAAAAACGCCGCCCGAGCTTGCCGCCGACATCATGGACACCGGCATCGTGCTCACCGGCGGCGGCGCACTGCTGCGCGGCATCGACAAGCTGCTCACGCAGAAGACCGGCATGCCCGCCCACGTGGCCGAGGAACCGACCGACTGCGTGGTGACCGGCACGGCGATCTGCCTGAACCGCGACACCCTGAACCTCAGAAGAAAGCCCGAAAACTAAGCTATGAGCCGTTTTTTCAAAAGCTTCAAATTCAAGATCTGCGTCGTGATCCTGGCCGCGCTGCTGCTGGGCGTTTTCGTCGCGGGCATCGACCCCGACGGTGCGGCGCCGCTCTCGAAAGGAATGAGCATCATTCTGAAGCCCCTGAACATGGCGGCCGAGGCGCTCAAGGAGAGCTTTTCGTCTATGCAGGCGGATTTCCGCGGCGCCGAAAGCTATCAGGAAGAGATCTCGAAGCTGCAAGAAGAAAAAGAGAGCCTCAAGGAAGAGCTGGTCGATTACGAGCGGACGAAACACAGGCTTTCGGCCTATGAGGCGTTTCTCGATATCAAAGCGGAACACCCCGACTATTCGTTCGTGCCGGCGGGCATTCTGATGCGCGACTCGACCGACGTGTTTCTTTCATTCACGCTCAACGTGGGCAGCGACGACGGCCTTTCGCTCGGCGATCCCGTGATCTACGGCAAGAATCTCTTGGGAGCCGTGCGCGAGCTCACGCCGAAGACCGCCGTCGTTTACACGATCTTCCATCCCGACGTCAGCGTCGCCGCCTATGAGATCCGCACGCGCGAAGACTGCTATACCGAGTCCGACGCCGCGACCGCGGCCGAGGGGAACGTGCGCATCTCGGGCCTTGCGCGCACCACGCCCGTGGTCTCGGGCGGCATCGTGTGCTCGTCCGGTATCGGCGGCGTGTATCCGCGCGATCTCTATATCGGCAAAGTCACGCGCGTGGTCAACTCCGAA
>JAEEGL013118692.1_pt1 | contig 11057 bp, 11 predicted proteins | sample 9134231 | NCBI WGS metagenome assembly JAEEGL01 (sample SAMN16246548, study PRJNA631951) | gut metagenome | biome: gut microbiome; feature: rumen; material: fiber-attached | host: Bos | place: Iran: Karaj | collected 2018-10
ATTAAATCAACATTTTTTGTGTTTAATTATGGTTCTTCATATGATTTGCTTGTGCAAAGAATAGTTAATGAAGGTCATACTATTGCCTTACATAGTTATACACATGATTATAAGATTATATATGCATCTGAAGAGTCATATTTTAATGATTTAATTACTTTAAAAAATAAAGTTAAAAATACAACGGGAATAGATTCAACTATAATAAGATTTCCAGGTGGAAGTTCCAATACTATAAGTAGTTTTAATAAAGGTATAATGTCTAGATTAGTAAATGCAGTAAAAGAACAAGGATATCATTATTTTGATTGGAATGTAGATAGTAGAGATGCTGGTGTAGCAAAGAATAGTACTGAAGTGTATAATAACGTTATGAAAGGACTTATACCTAATAGATCAAATGTGGTTTTAATGCATGATTTAGGATATAATGTTAAGACTGTTGAAGCGTTGAAAAGTATTATTGAAGACTCAAAGAACAAAGGATATTCATTCGCTAGAATAACTAATGATACACCTATGATCACACACAAAGTAAATAATTAAAATTTACAAAAAAAGTATATTTTTAATTTAAATTTAACAAAAGATAGATATTTCTATAAATATTTATCTTTTTTTATTGCTTATAAACTACAAAAAATGTATTTTTGTAATTTGAATTAAAGATTTAAAGATGATATCTTTGCACTAAAGGAGGAATAAAATGAAAAAGTTTTTAATAAGTGTAATGTTACTATTATTAGTTGTTACAGTACGTGCTGAAGAAAAAGTAAATTTAAAATTAGAGTGGATACCTAATATGTATTATAGTTATAAAAAAGATGGTATGACATATTGGGGTCAATTTGCATATGCCTACGTGGATGGTAAGATAGCATATTGTCTAGATATATACCATCCTATAACTAAGTATGAGTATACATCGACAAGTGAAATTCAGGAAAATAATTTGGTTATATTAGCAGGATATTTTGGATATGGATATAATGGTGAATATTTACTAAAAGATTATGTTGCTACACAAAAACTAATATGGGAATATTTGGGTATGAATGTAAAAATAACTGCTGAAAGTGAAGGAAAAGGTAGGGAAATAGATTTGTATGATAATACTTTAAAAATAATAGAAAGAATAAATAGATATGCACTATTTCCAAGATTTGATAGTGACTTTATATTTGATTTAAATACAACAAATCAGTTAAATGATTTAAATAAAATAAGCGATAATTTCGATATAATAAATGAGTCATATAATAATATATATTCTATAGATAATAATGTAATATTTGAAGCAAATGAAGTGGGTACAAATGATTTTTATTTAAAAACTAAATATGATATGAATCATTCTAATATTATATTTGTAGCACCAGATTCCCAAAAAATAATGATTATTGGTGAAGTAAATAACTTAACACAAAGATATTCTTATGAGGTGGTTGATTCTGATGATGAAACTCCAATAATAGAAGAAGATCCAGTAATAGAAGAAGACCCAGTAGTAGAAGAAGATCCAGTAGTAGAGGAAGATTCAATAATAGAGGAAGATCCAGTAGTAGAAGAAGACCCAATAATAAAAGAAGATCCAATAATAGAAGAGGATCCAGTAATAGAAGAAAATCCAGTAATAGAAGAGGATCCAATAATAGAAGAAAATCCAGTAACAGAAGAGGATCCAATAATAGAAGAAGATCCAGTAATAGAAGAGGATCCAGTAATAGAAGAAGATCCAGTAATAGAGGAAGACCCAATAATAGAGGAAGATCCAATAATAGAAGAAGATCCAGTAATAGAAGAAGATCCAGTAATAGAAGAGGATCCAGTAATAGAGGAAGATCCAGTAATAAAGGAAGACTCAGTAGTAGAAGAAAACTCAGTAGTGGATGAAAAATTAATAGAAGAAGAGCGTGTAAATATTGAAAATAGTGTGAAAATTTCAGAAAAAATAGATAAGTTACCATTTTTAGGAGTATATTATGAAAAAAATCTTAATATTTGCATTTATTTTATTAAATTTAACTGGATGTACTAATACTGATGTAAGAGATAATAGTCTTGTTATTGCTAAGATAGGTATTGATGAAAAATATAGTATAGTAAATTTGGATGATGATGTTAATGGTATAGTTATGTATAGTGAGTGTGGGAGACCAGATAAGGATGGATCTAATACAGTTATAGGTGCACATTCTGGAATAGGAAGTAATGCATTATTTAACAATATATCTAAACTAGAAATAGGTGATTTAATAAGTTTAGTTTATAATAACTATGAATATACGTATGCGGTTATAGATGTTAAAGTAATAAATGATAGTGATATTTATATATTAGATGATACTGGTGAAAATTTGCTTACTTTAATTACGTGTAAGTTTGGCTATGTTGATAAAAGAATTGTTGTTATTTCTAAACTTACAATTGACTTATGACACAATGTCAGTTATAATTTAATTGGAGGTATTATATGGCTAAACAAACTTTTATTAATTTACCTGAAGAAAAGAAAAATAAAATAATTAAATCTTTGAAGAAAGAATTTAGTAGAGCGTCATTAAAAGATGCTTTAGTGTCTAATATAGTAAAAGAGGCTGGTATTCCAAGAGGCAGTTTTTATCAATATTTTGAGGATATTGAAGATTCATACTATTATGTAATAGAAGAATATTCTAATAGCATTAAAAAGTTTTTAATTGAAGACTTAAGGAATAATAGTGGAGATATAATTTTGGCTTATAGACATCTATATATATATATATTAGATATGATAGATAATAAGAATAATAAAGAATATTTTGAAAAGATATTTTTAAATATGAGTTATGAAGTTCAAAGTATGTTTACGCCTAATTTTAATGATGGACTTAACTTAATAATAAATTATGTTGATTGTTCAAAATTAAATATAGCATCTAAGTTTGGTTTAGGATACGTCCTTGATATAATTGAATCTACAATGATGAATAGTATAATAAAAAGTTATAAGAGAAATTTAAGTAGAGAAAAAAATATAGAAATATTTGAAAAAGAATTAGCACTTATATGTGTTGGTGTATTAAAAAAGTAATTATTTACTTTTTTTCTTTTTAATGGTAATATAAAACTTGTTTTTGGGAGGGGATTTTATGTTTGGATTTTCAAGTTTAAGATGCTCAGATTGTTCCTGGATTGATCCTAGGGATAGAAATAGATATGGAGAATATTATTGCACTAAAGAAAGAGAATATGTATCTGGTGATGATTATACTTGTAGAGATTTTGAACCTAATTTTTATGTTATGACGGCATATTGTAAAATAAAAAAATTGCCATATAATTGCGATGAAATGATTTCTTTAATTGCTCTTAGAGACAAATATATGGTAGAAGATTTAAAAGGAAGACCATTTTTAGAAGAGTATGAAATTATTGGACCTATTCTTGCGGTTAGATTACAAGCTGATATGTATAGAAGTGATATAGTAAGAAGTATGGAAGAAGACTATATACATCCTGCTATGGAAATGATGCTTATGGGAGATTTTGATGGTGCTCAAGAATCTTATATACAAATGGTTGAAATGTTAAAAATTAGGTATGGATATGCTCCAGCCAGAAAAACTGATAAGAATAAGAAAAAAGACTTTAAATTTTAAAGTCTTTTATATTTTTATCATACATATCCTTTCCATCAAAGTATTTTTTTTCTTCTAATTTCATAATAAGGGCAACTAATTTTGATGGATAAGTTGTTACTAATTTGTTATATAGCGTTGTGCTTTCATTGTAGTATTTTTCACCAGCTTTTATCTTTGTATTTGTGCTAGTTATTTCATACCACAAATCATTTATAGCTGTATTTTTTTGAATTTGATTGTTTTCATTTTTAATAGTATATATTTCTTTTTCTATATCAATAAGTTTTCTTTCAAATTCAAATGATGATAATTCTTCATCTTTTAGTTTATCTAAATCTTTAAAACTTTTATTATCTTTATCAATTTTTTTAATTTCTGCTATTATCTTTGTTATTAAATCATATTTAATTCTCAATGATTCATCAATTTCACTTTCTGCAGTATTAATTTTTAGTATTTGTACTTTGATTTTATTATAAATAAAGCAAAATGCAAAAATTAATATAACTGATAATATTAATATAATTAATAATAATTTAATTAAGTCCATGTTTACACCTTCTATTCATATAAATTATATCAAAATAAGTCTATATGTACAATAAATTATATGAAAGAAATTGATATATATGATATAATTGTAGTGGTGATATTATGAAGATTAGTATTGGTATATCTGCAAGGCATGTTCATTTGTGCCAAAGAGATTTTGAAGCATTATTTGGTAAAGATGGTCATTTAACAAAATATGTAGATTTAAATCAACCTACTATGTTTGCTGCAAATGAAAAAGTAAGTATTATAACTGATGGTGGTAGGATTGATAATGTAAGAATAGTTGGGCCAATAAGACCTTATACTCAAGTTGAAATAAGTAAGACTGACTCATATAAGTTAAAATTAAATCCACCCGTTAGAGGATCTGGTGATTTAGATAATTCTGAGTCTGTTTATATAGAATATAATGGCAATAGGATATTTGCAAAAAATTCTTGTATAATTGCTAATAGACATATTCATATTAGAACTTGTGATTTGGATAAATATGGTTTTAAAGATAATCAAATAGTTAAATTAAAAGTAAATAGTATTAAAGGCGGTACATTAGATAATGTGTTTATAAAGGCTACAGATGAGGCTTATTTTGAGGCTCATTTAGATTTAGATGACGCAAATGCTAATTTTATTAATGATGGAGATATTGGGGAAATAATTAGTGAATGAGTTTAAAGTATGTAATAAATGTAAAGGATTTAATTTTCACGAACTTATTACTAAATTAAAGAATATTGATGAATCTGCTAAAATAATAATCGGATGTCAAAGTATGTGTGCTGTTGGTGCTAAAAAGCCTTTCGTAATAGTTAATGGTATACCAATTGTAGGTGATAATATAGATTTGTTAATTGATAAAATTAAAGAAGTTATATAATTTCTTTTTTTATAGGAAGTGATAAAAATGAAATGGAAGATAGGTAGTGTAGAAATAAAAAATCAAGTAGTACTCGCACCTATGGCAGGTATTTGTAATAGTGCCTTTAGAAGAATAATAAAAGAGATGGGTGCTGGTCTTATATATGCTGAGATGGTTAGTGATAAGGCAATAGTATATGAAAATAAAAAGACTACTGATATGCTATATATGACTGATTATGAAAGACCTATAAGTCAACAAATATTTGGTAGTGATATTACATCATTTGTAGAATCTGCAAGAATAGTATATGAAAAGATGAAACCTGATATTATAGATATAAATATGGGATGCCCTGTACCTAAAGTGGCAGTAGGCGCTCAGGCTGGAGCAGCATTATTAAAAAATCCAGAAAAAATATATGAGATAGTAAGTGCAGTAGTGAAAACAGTTCCTGTTCCAGTAACTGTTAAAATTAGAAGTGGATGGGATAAAGATCATATTAATGCTGTAGAAGTTGCACGTGTTTGTGAAAAAGCTGGTGCAAGCGCAATATGCGTACACCCAAGGACTAGAAATCAAAGATATGAAGGGTTATCTGATTGGAATATTATAAAAGAAGTTAAAAGTAATGTAAGTATCCCTGTAATAGGAAACGGAGATATAAAAAGTATTTATGATGCTAAAAGAATGCTAGATGAAACAGGCTGTGATGCTGTTATGATAGGTAGAGCAGCATTGGGAAATCCCTGGTTAATAAAAGACATAGTGGAATATTTAGAAAATGGTAATGAATGTAATGCTATTACAAAAGATGAAAAAATAGATATGTGTATTAAACATATGAATTATTTATTAGAATTTAAACCTGAGAAAACAGCAATACTCGAAATGAGAAGTCATATTGCTTGGTATTTGAAAGGTTTAAATGGTTCGAATGATGTAAAAAGAGAAATATTTAAATCTACTACTAAAAAAGAAGTATTAGAAATATTGGAAAAATTTAGATATTAAGGCTTTAATTTATTTACAAGCCTTATAAATTGGTATAAAATGGAGATAAGGAGTGTTATTTATGCGTGAGTATACAGAACAAGAGCTAGTAAGAAGAGAAAAAGCAAGAAAATTGTTAGAAAGAGGTATAGATCCATTTGGTTCTAAATTTGATGTAACATCAGATTCAAAAACGATAAAAGAATTGTATGGTGAATGTACTAATGAAGAATTAGAAGAAAAAGATATTGAAGTATCTGTAGCTGGAAGAATTATGACAAAAAGAGGTAAGGGTAAAGCTGGATTTATGCATATTCAAGATAAATATGGTCAAATTCAGATTTATGTAAAGCTTGATAATGTAGGTGAAGAAGAATATCAATTATTTGATATGGCAGATATTGGAGATATAGTAGGTATTAAAGGTAAAGTTTTTAGAACTCATATGGGCGAATTAAGCGTTAAGGCTTTAGAATATATTCATTTATCAAAAGCATTAAGACCACTACCAGAAAAATATCATGGTCTTACTGATGTAGAAGAAAGATTTAGAAGAAGATATGTAGATTTGATAATGAATGAAGATGCAAGAAGAATAGCATTTATGCGTCCTAAAATTATTAGAAGTATACAGGAATATCTTGATAGTAATGGATATGTAGAGGTAGAAACTCCTATTTTAGGTACTATTTTAGGTGGTGCTGCAGCAAGGCCATTTATTACTCATCATAATACATTAGATTTAGATATGTATTTGAGAATAGCCACTGAATTAAATTTAAAAAGATTATTAGTAGGTGGTATGGATGCTGTATATGAAATAGGTAGATTGTTTAGAAATGAAGGTATGGATAGAAAACATAATCCTGAATTTACAACTGTTGAATTATATAAAGCATATAGCGATTTAGATGGTATGAAAAAAGCTTGTGAAGATATATTTAGAAAATGTGTTTATGATGCTACTGGAAGTTATATTTTAAATTGGAAGGGTCATGAAATAGATTTTTCTAAGCCATTTAAGAGTGCTAAAATGGTAGATTTAATTAAAGAAAAAACAGGTATAGATTTTTATGAAAAGATGACATTAGATGAGGCTAAAAAATTAGCAGCTGAGCATAATGTAGTAGTAGAAGATCATTTTGAAGTAGGTCATATAATTAATGCGTTTTTTGAAACATTTGTTGAAGAAACATTAGTTGAGCCTACATTTGTATGTGAGTATCCTATAGAAGTAAGTCCTCTTGCAAAAAAATGTAAAGATGAAAGATTTACTCAAAGATTTGAGATATTTATTTGTGGTTCTGAATATGGTAATGCTTTTACAGAATTAAATGATCCAATTGATCAAAGAGAAAGATTTGAAAATCAATTAAAAGAGAAGAATCTTGGTAATGATGAAGCTAATGATATGGATGAAGATTATGTAGAAGCATTAGAGTATGGTATGCCACCTGCAGGTGGACTTGGTATTGGTATTGACAGACTTGTTATGATGATATCAGGATCTGAAAATATACGTGAGGTAATTTTATTCCCACACATGAAAAATAAATAGAGGAGGTTTTTATGAAAAACAAAAGTGTATTAAAAGCGTTTGGTATAATGTTATTTATAACATTTATATTGACATGGGTTGTTCCATCTTCAATAATTGGTGATGGAGTAACTATTGGAAAGATTGCGCCAACAGGTTGGGCTGATATTTTTACATCACTTGAAGTTGTTGCACAATATTTCTTGAAACCAGCAATATTTGTATTATTTGTTGGTATGTTTTATGGGGTTGCTAATAAGTCTGGAGCATTAAAAGGTTTAGTTGATTATTTAGTAGCAAAGTTTAAGAAAAGAAAAGCATTGTTTGTAATAGTAACAGTTTTATTCTATTCACTTGTTACAGCATTAACTGGAATATATTTCCAAATGTTTATGTTTATACCATTGTCAATAGCAGTACTTATTGGACTTAAATACAATAAAGTTCAAAGTATACTTGCAACAGTAGGTGCTAGTACTATTGGGTTATTAGCAGAAATATCTAATAGTATGATAAAAGCTATGGCTAGTACAAATGATAATCCATATTTATGGATAAAAGTACCATTATTAGTAGTATTAGTGGCTTTAACAATATTGTATATTCTTAAAGTTTCTCAAAAGAAAGATGAGAAAAAAGAAGATAGCATAATGTTTGTTCCACAAGCAAGAGATGCTAAGAAGAAGGTAAATGTAAAAGGTTTATCTTTAGCAATTGTTTTATGTCTTACATTTGTTGTGTTTGTACTTGGTTTAACACCTTGGAGTAATGCAGATGTATTTAGTAAAGCATATACAGCAATTAAAAATGTAAAATTAGTTAACTTTAATGTATTTGATGCAATATTAGGTAAATTTGAAGTTTTTGGAAGTTGGACATATAATTCAATATATCCAACTATAGGTTTAGGAATCTTAGTACTTTCATTGTCAGCACATTTATCATTAGGAGAATTGTTTGAAAGTGCTATTGAAGGTGCAAAAAAGGTAATGAGTTTAGCAATTCTTACTGCTTTAATGAGTTTAATAGTAATATTTTCTTTAAATTCAGGATTTGTAGGTACTATACTAAATTCAATAGCTAAAAATGGAAATGTAGCTCTTGCTGCGATTGGTTCTATTGTTGGTGCACCATTTATGACAGAAGAAACTTATGCATTACAATATTTAATGTCAACATTGTTCTATTCAGTGAATAAACAAGAATTATTAAGTTTATATGGATTAATAATTCAGACAACATATAATACAGTAATGTTAATAGCTCCATCAAGTATATTATTAATGATTGGACTTGCTTATGTTGAAGAAGGCTATTGTAAGTGGGTTAAATATATATGGAAATTTGTATTAGCAGTATTTGTGGCAACATTAATTTCTATTACTGTAGCAACATTAATATAACAAAGTAGATATCTACTTTGTTTTTTTATTAATAATATGTATATTGTTTAAAATTGTAAAAAGTTATATAATTATAATAGGTGATAGTATGAATAAAAGAGGTTTTACTTTAGTAGAAGTTATAGTTAGCTTTGTTCTTATTACGGCAGTTTCATTAGCGTTATTTAAAACTACATTGTCTATTCAAGAAAAACAAAAAGAGAATTTAGCAATAAATTCATTTAAAGCATTTAATCTAGCAATTAATAATGAGATACAATATGATTTTTTAACTGATAAAATATTATCTACAACTCCATGTGGAGATAGTTGTTATGATATTGTATTTGAGAATAGAGGAACCGTTAGGACAACTTTAAATAAAGAGGATGGTATAATAACATATGGAAGTTTTAAGGAAAAATTGCCAAGTGATTATAAGTTTTATGATAATATGCTAATTACCAGTTATTCATCAGATAATGAAGGCCTAAATTCATATGTAGTAATGACTATACCTGTAAAGAGTAATTATGAACCAAATTTGAGTAATATAAAATATATGTATCAGTATGATAAGAATAATCCAAATGCATTGGTTGATTTAAATTTACCAAATGCAAGTGATATATTTGCATCTAAAGTAGGTGAATGTGGATTATATAGAGATGATCATGGTGATTTGAGATATCAAGGAGCAAATCCATGTAATTATGTAACATTTAATAATGAAACATGGAGAATAATAGGTGTCTTTAATATAGATGGAGAAAATAGAATCAAATTAGTAAGAAAGGATTCATTAGGTAATTATTCATGGGATACAAGTGATACAAGTGTGAATTATGGTGAGGGGATAACTCAATGGGGACCATCTGATTCATATGAAGGTGCAGATTTAATGAGGGAATTGAATGGTGATTATTTGAATTCTTCATTATCTGCAAATACAAATTGGTATAATGGAAGCAACAATCAACAAACTGCTGAATTTAACAAGGAATATGTTTTAAAACAAGATGCAAAAAAGTTGATTGCGGATACAACATGGCATTTAGGTGCTGATACAGGAGGCACAACTAATACATTAGCGTCTGTATATTTGGCAGAGAGGGGAGTAAAACATGTACTAAATCCTCTAGATGGTATAACAAGGACACATACATGGAAAGGTAAAGTTGGATTAATATATCCATCTGACTTTGGGTATGCATCAGGTAATTATTTATGTAGGGATAATATCAATTCTAATGGTATTTGTGATGATAATTGGATGAGTGATTATGGCTGGACTATTACAAATTCTTCCGCTACTGAGCGACATGGATGGTATGCAGATACTGAAAATAATAATGGTACTAAATTGTCAGATGCTAAAAATGTTCATCCATCAGTATACTTAAAATCAATTGTTAAAGTTGCTGGAGAAGGTACAACTGATAATCCATATATATTTAGTTAAAAATAGTGATTTAAATCACTATTTTTTTGCATATAAAATCCCTTTTAAACACATAATTATATAGAAGGGAGATTATATGTTTCAAAAATTTGATGAGGAATCTAGAAAAGTATTGATATGTGCAAAAAGAGAAATGCAAAGTTTAAAACATGATTATATTGGGACAGAACATGTAATACTTGGTATTTTAAGCAATAATAATTGCATTACTGATATGCTTAAAAAGTATGGTGTTAATTATGAAAATTTTAGAAGTAAATTGATTGAAATGGTTGGGATTGGTAGTATATCAAATGATTTGTATTTATATACTCCTTTATTAAAAAAGATAATAGAAAATGTAGTTATAGAAGGAAGAGATAATGGTGGCGAAATATCATTATCTAATATCTTTAATGGTATAATTTCTGAAGGTGATGGAGTTGGTATAAGGATACTTTTAGAATTAAAAATAGACATAGATAAATTATATAATAATGTAGTTAAAAATGTTTCTAAAAAAAAGCATAAAAAAAGTATTTTAGATGAATTAGGTGTTGATTTAAATTTAAAAGCTAAGAATGGATTGATTGATCCAGTCATAGGTAGAGAAAAAGAGATTAATAGAATGATTGAAATATTATGTAGAAGAACTAAAAATAATCCA
>JAEEGL014025166.1_pt1 | contig 11057 bp, 10 predicted proteins | sample 9134231 | NCBI WGS metagenome assembly JAEEGL01 (sample SAMN16246548, study PRJNA631951) | gut metagenome | biome: gut microbiome; feature: rumen; material: fiber-attached | host: Bos | place: Iran: Karaj | collected 2018-10
ATATTCTCCATTATTTATTTCTTCTTCAGTTGGTCCTATTGATAATATATCTAATATTTTCTCATTTTCTAATTGCTTCATTCTATCTATATCTTCATAATTTGTAAATGATGTTTTCTTCTTATTATATTTATTCTTTTCTTGTCTTCTAATCTTTCCTTCATTTTTAAGAAATTTTATCTGTTTTGATATTTTCACTGTTCCTCTTCTAATAATAAATAAAAATTCACATTTTTTTCCTTCTTCTAAAATAATTTGTCCAGTGGAATATTTTTTTACTTCAGTTCTAATTCCAAGTTTAATTAATAAATCTTTAGTAATATTATGGAAAACAGGGCAAATTTTTAAAAATTCGATTTGATCTTGCAATTGATTTTCAAAGATATTTTTAACATATTGATCAAAAGGAGCTTTATCAATTTTAATAAGAGCAGAATTAGTGACAGAAATAATAGTAGCAGATCTAGGAGTTCCATATAATAAAGATAATTCACCGAAAGTTTCTCCTGATTTTAAAACACCAATATTTTTATCAACTGTAATAACACTTTTATCATCTTCACCTTCTTTACTTTTAATTCCAGTATCTATTTTAACTGTTAATCTAATATTTACAGTTCCTGTTAAAATATAAAAAAATGAATCACCTGGATCTCCTTGTTTTACTATTATTTCATTTGGTTTATATCTACATATTTTCATTGTTTGACATATATTTTGATGTTCGATTGACATTGAAATATTTTCAAATATTTTAAAATCCTTTGTAAAGGACATTAATTCTAAACACATTTTCTCATTACGATTTTCACATGGAGTGTCTAATAACTCTTTTATTCTTTCTATTTTTTGGTTTTGAATTGATGTTATTGAACCTCTCATGTTATTTTTTTTATTCATAAAATTTAATTTTTTTTTATTTATTTTTATTTTTATATTTTTTATTTTATTTTATGGGAAATCAAAATGAATTTGGTAAAATTGGGGATATTAGTAAAAAAGAAAGAGTTTTTTTTCCTAATTATTCGAATTCTTTAGAAAATGATAATAATAATCCATCAAATTCAAATAAGAATCCTAAACAAATTGATAAAGAACATGTTACAATTTCTAAAATATTTAAAATTACACTTGATGAAAAAGAAAAAGATAAATTTACTTTTCTTGAATTATATTTAGCTCAATTAATGTCAATGAATAAAGAATGTAAATTTAGAATAAATGATTTAGATGAAATAATATTAGGTTTATTTCCTTTAAAAGAAAATATTTTAGAATATTTATTTGATATTTATCATAGAAGTATTGAAATGATTGAGAAAAGATTTAGAAATGAATATGATCAAAAATATAAAAAAATTCATGGGTATATATCAAATTATATTTGTATGTTAATGACAGCTCCTGAAAATTTAGGAAAAATAATTCCTAAAGAACAAATAATAAAAATTTTTAATAAATATTTTACAGATATTGATATAGATGAGTTAGGTTATGTATTATTTGATTTTTATACATCAACGTATAATAATTATAACAATTTAAAAGAAATATTTAAATATTATTTTCATTATTTAGATGAATCAAATAGATTAAATTGTAAAAATTATTATGGAAATAAAGAGTTTCAAATTAAAAATATGGAAATATTATCATCATTGTTTAAAACATGTCCATTAACTTCAAAAGCATTTGTGGAATTATCATTAAGTAGTTCAGAAGAAAATTTAACATTAAATATATTAGGTTTAAGTGAAACTGGATTAGCTTTTCAAAAAGAAAATTTAATAAGTAAATATATTGATATTTCTCCTATTGAAGGAGATATTGCAGATATGAGAAAATATATTAATATAAATAGAGCTATTGAAAATGAAAAAGTTATTGATAATCAAATTCATAAATTAAATGATTATTTAAATAAAGTTACTGAGTTTTTAGTCACTATTTATTATACTGATTATGAACATACTATTATGAAATGGATTTATAAATTAATTAGAATTAATTTAGATAAAATAAAAATTTATAAAGAAGAAAATAAATTGTCTTCTAATGGTTTTTTATTAAATATTTTAATGATTTTAATGAAAATTTTTTTTAGAGATTTAGAAAAAGGAGAACAAAATGAAAAAACTTATTCTGAATATATTTTTAAAGTTGTTGGTTCTATTGATACTCTTTTTTCTTTAACTAATGATAAAATTGATTTTTCAAAAATTGAAAGAACTAATCCTAATGTTGTTCAATTATTTCTTCAAGATGATAATTATAAAAATGATTTTCCTGAAAAATTTTCTATTTATTCTGAATTATTTTTTATTATTCAAATGATTGCTACATATACAATTAAAAGCTTTACAAATCAAATTACACAATTAAATAAAATGACTGAAGAATTATTAAAAAAAAATAATAATAATATTAGAGGAAATCAACAATTACAAAATATGATTATTTTAGATAATATTTTATTAATTTATTTAAAAAATCAAGAACTTTATAAATGTTTATTAAGATTTTGTGAAGTTACTACATTTTTAATATTTTCTTTAAATAATAAAAAATATTCTCAAAATGAATTTTCTCAAAATTACAAAAATGTGAATTATAAAGAATTTCTTGATGATTTTTATTATCATATAAATTTTAATGATAATTTTACAATATCATATTTACCAGAAAATATTTATCATAATATAATAACAATATCATTATTTATTAGAAATTATAGTGGAGATTCATTAATTCAACATTTATATTGTACAAAAGCAATAATTTATTTTAGTTTAATATTTTCTTGTCATTCAAATTTAATTCAAAATCCTCATTTTAGAATGGAAATATTTGATATAATGATATATTTCTTTTTATCAAGTCCTAAAGAAAAAACATCAAAAATAAATCAAATATTTAAATTATTAAGTGAAAAATTTATTAAAGAATCTTTAATGGTTTCTATATTAAGAGTATTTATAGATGCTGAAAGATTAGGAACTTCAAATCAATTTTATGAAAAATTTACTGTCAGACAAAAAATATTATTTTTAATTGATAATATTAATAAAGGTTATGGACAATTATTTGTAGAAAATATTAAAGCTTATACTGAAAAACATAATGAAGAAAGTACTAAAATGATAAATTTATTAATGAATGATTTAACTTATTTAAATGATGAATGCATAGAAAATTTAACTATAATTAAAAAATATCAAGATTTAATTGTTGATGCAGAAAAATATAATAAATTAAGTGAAGAAAATAAAAAATTTGAAGAGGATAAATTTAAAGAAAAAGATAGAATTGTAAAAGCAGAAATTAAATTATTTAATGCATCACTTAAATTTTTAGTAAGTATAACAAATGTTTTACAAGATAATTTTGTTAAAAGTGGTTTAATAGAAAGATTAGCAAATTTATTAAATTATTCTTTAAATATATTTGTAACATCAAGAGGAAATGATTTAAAAGTAAAGAATTTAAGTGAATATGAATTTAATCCAAAATTTATTTTAGCATCAATTTTAACAGTTTATTCAGCTTTTGAAAATAAAAAACAATTTTTAGAATTTATAGTAAAAGATGAAAGATCATATAGATATGAAAATTTTTTTAAAGCAAAAAAAATAGTAGAAGAAAAAGGTCAAATTCCAATTGATGGAATTGCTTTTGAAAAATATAATAAATTAATAAATAAATTAAAATCTATTGAAGAAGAAATTAAAAGTCAAGAATTAAATTTCGATGACGCACCTTCTGAATTTTTTGATCCAATTACTACTTTAATTATGACTGATCCTGTTTTATTACCTGTTAGTAAAGTTATTGTTGATAGAAAAACTATTGAACAACATTTACTTTCTGATCAAAATGATCCTTTTAATAGAACTAAATTAACTAAAGATATGCTTATTCCTCATAAAGATTTAAAAAATAAAATTGATAATTATATGAAAAAGAAAAAAAATGAAAAGAAAAAAAAATAGATTTTTATTTTTTCTTATATTAAAATAAAAATATATATTAATTCTAATCAAAAATTTAAAAAATAATACAAAGGAATATTTAATGTATTAAATATTATAAGTTTAAAATAGTTTTTTTTTATTATTATTTTATTAACAAGTATTTTATAAATAAATTAATATATAAATAATATTAAATTATACAATTGGTTTATCACTTTTTTCAATTAATTGACCTGTTTCAAACATCAAATAATTTTTTCTTTGAACAACAAATTTATAATTATTAACAACAGGAATTCCAGAAAAAAGATTTGTAATAGCAGAAGTAATATCATTAACTTTAATGACTTGTTGTTTTTTTAAACTTTCTTCTTCTTCTTCAAAAACTAAATTAAATAGACCATTTTTTTCTCCATTTAAATAATTACCCATTAATAATTTAGTTAAATTATCAGAATAAGAAATATATCTTCCAAAACCAGATTTTTTATCTTCTCCATAACCTCCAAAATAATTATCATTCCTGATATGATTATTATCATTATTATTTTCTTCTATTTTATTATTATTATGCATATATAATCCACAAAAATCTTTAAAGTGTTTATCATCAAAAAAACCTTCATAAACATCTCCACTTTTAAAATATACAATTCCATATTTTGAAAAATTTATTCCTAAATGAAAAAAACCTTCATATTTTTTTATAAAATAATTATCACTATAATTAATTATACCATAACCATTAATTTCTCCATTTACAAAATTCCCTTTATATTCATATGAATAACCTTCTGTTTTTAATATATTTTTTAAAGTTCCTTTTCCTTCTTCTTTTCCACCTATAAAATATCCTGTATAATCATATTCAGATTCTAATTCATATTTTGATAGATTTTCATTAAAACAATAAGTCATTTTAATTAAATGACCATAATTTTTATAAATAATAACTCCAGAAAGATTTTCTTCAAGATCACCTTCATATTTAGTAACCTCCAATAAATTAATATTATTATTTTCATTAAATATAACAATTTGTCCTGAAATAAAATGTGAATTATGAAATATACCTTTCATAATTTTAGCATATCTAAAATTTAATTCTATTAGCAAACCAAAACCATCAAATTTATTTCTGGTGAATTCTCCTTTATAATATTTAAAATGATATTCAGAATATTGTCTATAATAAATTCCTAATCCTTCTTTTTTTCCATATCTAAAAGTTCCATAATATAAAGATCTATTTCTTTGTTTTATTAAAGTTCCAAATCCAGCATATAAATATAAAGTATTATCATATTGTCCTTCATAAAATTCTGTTTTTTTTTCAAAATAATTATTTCTTGAATTATCATAATCAATTATATTTATAAATGTCTCTTCTTTATTATTATTTACATATACTATATTATTTGAAGTTTTTCCTCTTAATTTTCTTCTAAAAAAACTCTTTTCTTCTTTATTTAAATTAAAATGACTATATATATTTTTTACATTTGAAATTTTTAATTTTTTCCTATTTGGAGAATATTTCATACTTGGTAATCTTAACATTGATTGAATTTTTTTCGGTTTTTTTTTCTCTTTTGAATTTATATTATTTAAACTATTATTTTCATCATTTAAACTTATATATGATAATTCTCTATTTGATTTTTCTCTTTGATGAAATTCTTTATTTTTTCCATTTATTTCTTCAATTTCATTTTCATCAAATTCAACACTTTTTTCATCGAAATTAAAAATATTATTTTTATATTTAAAACAATTTGAAATTTTCTTTTTTCTTATTTTTTTAAATTTTTCAATGTCATTAACTTTCAAATAATATTTTTTATTATTAATAATAGAATCAAATTCATCTTTTGCAATTTTATAATAATTATTATAAGTAGATGATAAAAAATTATATTTTTTAAGAAGATAAATATAATAAAGAGATTTAATAAAAATTCTTAATTTTCCATATAAAAAAATTTGAGAATTTGATTTTAATTCATCAAGAAGTAACATTAATAAATATGATTTATTTGAATTTGTTATATCATCTATTTTTTCTGGAAGTTCTTCTTCTGAAAGATTTAAACATAAATTATATAAATTTTCAATATAAAAATTAATATTATTTGAACATATATCATTTGCATAATATTCTTTAATCATATTTTTTAAACCTTCAAAATCATGAAGTTCCAAAAATATTTTTTCTTCTTCATAAATTTTTTCAAGTATATCTTCTTTATTATCAAAAAAATTTTTCAATTTATTATTTAGAAGAGTTTCATAATAATTTTTCTTTTTTGGAAAATATATTGATTCAACACAGAAAATATTTTGTAATTTATTAATCATTTTATTATATTTCAAATTACTATAAAGTCTTCTGTAATTATAATTTACAAAATTACATATTTTTTGTCCGTTAATTAAATAATGACCTTTTAATAATGTAAATTCAGAATTTTCATTTGTTTCATTTACTGTAGTTAAAATTTCAGGAGCAGATTTTTCAAATTTTTTACAACTAACACAATTAGCTCCCATAATTTATGTTTAAAATATATTTTTTTTATGAATTTAATTTATATTTTCCTTTTTAAAAATTAAATTTAAAAAAAATCCTTTTGAGTTTTAAAAATATTATTGTAATTATTTAATTAATTAAATAAAAATAAAATAAATAAAATTATGTAAAAAATGCTATTATCAAAAAATAAACGAGTGTAAAAATAAAACAAATATTTTAATCTTTTAAATTAAGTAATTTAAAAAAAATATATAAAATATTAAACAAAAAAATTTAAAAATGTCAATCTTCAATAAACTTCAATCTCAAAAAATAACAATAAAATATTTAGATGAAGAAGAAATGGAGCAAATAAAATCAGAAAAAATAATAGAATACAAAATATTAGTTATTGGAGATCATTTAGTAGGAAAAAGTTCTCTTTGTTTAAGATTTGCAAAAAATGAATTTAATTTAGAAATTAAACCAACAAAAGATAATGAATGTTATATTAAAGCACTTAAATTATTTGATATTATAATTAAATTATACTTAATAGATACAACAACTGATATATTTAAAATTGCTAAAAATGATATTTTATTTGAAGATGTTAAAGGAATTATTGTTGTTTATGATATTACTAAAATTAAAAGTTTTGAAAATTGTCAATCTTGGATTAATGAAATTAGACAAAATATTGGTAATGTAATTCCAATTATGCTTATTGGAAATAAAAAAGATTTAAAGTTTTTAAGAAATGTTGATTATGAAGAAGCTTCTGAAAAAGCAAATAATAAATTAAATTGTGATTTTAAAGAAACTTCTTGTATTGAATTAGATAGTGTTAAAGATAGTATTAAATTATTAATTGCTAGAATTTATTATAATGATTTAAATGAAAGTGAAAAAGAACATTATAAAGTTTTGTTTTCTGATAATGAAAAAAAAAAAGAAGAAGATAAAAAAGAAGAAGAAAAAAAAGAAGAAGAAAAAAAAGAAGAAGATAAAAAAGAAGATGAAAAAAAAGAAGAAGATAAAAAAGAAGAAGAAAAAAAAGAAGAAGAAGAAAAAAAAGTAGAAGAAGAAAAAAAAATAGAAGAAGAAAAAAAAGAAGGATAAAAATAAAGAAGATAAATAATTTTACTATTAATTTAATAACAATTATTTAATATTATATTGTTTTATTTTTTATTTGTTATATAATTTATATTTTTCAAATAATAAAATATTGAATTTTTAAAATTTCTTTTTATATGTAAACTTTTATAAAATAATGGAAACAATATTTTTTATTGGAATTGGAAATTTAATAAATAGAAAAATTATAGTAAGTTATAGTCCAAGAGAAAGAAATGAAAAAAATAAATATTCAAAAGAATCAAAAGATATAATAGAAAAATTATTATTAATATCAATAATGCCAAATGAAAGATACACTGAATCAACAAATGATGATAAAAGAAAAATATTAAATTTAATTGATTCTTCAGGGAAATGGGTATTTATGATAATAGTAATAAAAGATTATCCAGAAAGATATGGATATAAATTATTAAATGAATTACAAAAAAAAACTTTAGATACATTAAATAAAGAATATTTAAATAAATTAGGTTTTGATGAAAATTTAAATAATAACTTTAAAAATACTAAAGATGATATTCAATTATATATGGTTGAATTAGAAAGAAATTATAGAGATATTGGTCAAATTGATAAAATTAGAAATATTCAAAATGATGTTAATGATATTAAAATAGAAATGAAAAATAATGTTAATCAAATGATTAATAATATTGAATTAACTTCTAATTTAGAAAACAGATCCGATGCATTGAGAAATGAAGCTAAATTTTTTAAAAAAGAAGCTAAGAAATTATATAAATATACTTGGTGGAAAAATAAAAAAATTACTATGACTGTTGGTGGAGTTAGTTTAGGTACAATTGTTTTATTACTTTCTAAATATGTTTTTAAATTATTTTAAATTTTTATTTATTTATGATTAATATAATATTAAATTAATAATAAAAAGTCAAAATATTTACTTTTCATTTAATAATTTTTAAAATATGTTAATATTTAATATATATTCTAAACTTCTAAAATGTAAATAAAGATTAAAGTATTAAGATATTTTATTATAAATCATCAACAGCTCTTCTTTTTTTTTTTAACAATCCTCCAGTTAATTTAGGATCCATAGAAGCATAATAAGGTTTTTCTCCATTATCATAAGAAGTTAAATTAATATAAGTAATAATTTTATCATCAATTAATTTATTTTTAATAATATCATTTTTATTTTTATCCTTATCATATAAAGGACATTCAGTTTTATAATTAACTTTTACGTTTTCTTTTTCTTTTTCTTTCTTAATATATTTATTATCATTTATTAATTCGGGGTCAGCAATTTTTGCCCAAGACAATCTATATTTTTCTTTATTAATTTCTAATGTATTATATAAAGAAACAAAACATTTTTCAGCATCTTCTCTATTAGAAAAAGTAATATAAACAATATTAGATTCATTATAAAATTTAACTCCTTTTAATTCACCATATTTAGAAAAAATTTTATAAATATCTTTTTCTTTAATAGAATTATCGACTAAATCATTAAGACATAAAGTAGTAATTTTTTCATCATTTGGTGGTTTAGGCATATTACTATATTGATTTAAAATTTTTTTTGCAATTGGGTCATTAATTCCATTAAATCTATTTTCAATTGAATTATTTAATAATTTATTATCATCAATATCTGGTATTTCATGTCTATAAGGACAATTATTTCCTCTTATACAATTTCCTTTAACATAAAAAGAACATATTTGAGGTAAATTTCTTTTTGCTGTTATTTCTTCTTTTTTTTCATTTTCTAATAATAAATTATTATTATTTTTTTTCATTAAGTGTTTAAAATTTTCTGGTAAATTATATGCTCCTTCTTTATAATATGGTAAATCTAATTTATCGAAATTTTTTGTAGCATTTGCAATAAAAAAATCTCTATTTGCATTTTCTTTTGGAATTTCAATTTTATTTTTTAAATATTTATCTCTTGTTTCAACAGGTAATCCAAATTGTAAATCAAATAAACAAGTTTGACAAACATTTTTTAATTTTGAACAAGTTTGACAAATTTCTGTTCTTTTATATCTTGAATTTTTATCAGGTTTCCAAGTAAATAAAGTAAATGGTCTTTTACATATTTTACATTGACCTTCATATTCTGCTTTCATCATTCTTATATATGGATTAGGACCTAAACATTTATTACATAAAATAGGAAATTCTGAAGATTCCCATTTTAATTTTTTAATATCACTTTTATTCATTTTTTATTTATTTCTTTTTTTTAATTTCAATTAAAATTTAATAAATAACTCGCTTTAATTGAATTAGAGAAATATCAAATGAAATTAAAGAAGTAAATCTTCAATAATTAAGTCAAAATTCACAAAAAATGAAAGAATTATAATCTAAAATGGAAATTATTGTGAAAAAAATTTCTGAAATAAAACTTCAAAATGATAAAAATAAATTAGATGAAAATTTATCAAAAGATGAAATTGAAAAATTATATTAAAATATTAGATTTATTTGAAGAATATAATACTCCTCTTAAAACTAGAGTAACAAATAAATTTGTTGAAATTTTTGATGAAATTGGAGGAAGAGTTTATGAATCAACAATTAAAAGAGAAGAATTAGAAAATAAAAAATATGAACTTGAAAATATTTGAAAAGAATAGAAAAAAATATTTTTGAGGATGATAAAATAAATGGAGATATAGATTTAATGAAAAGTGAAATAGATTTTACAAAAACACAATATGAACAATTAACAAATGAAAATATGAAATTAAGCAAAGAATTAGAACAAAAAACAAATTTAATAGGTCAATTAGAAAATAAATTAAATCAATTAAAATAATTAATAGGGAAATTAACAGAAGTAAGAGTTATATTAAATAAATATTTTTCATCTCATTTTGAAAATTTTACTCAACAAGAAAGAGAAATTATTCAAGATATGCAAAATTATAGAGTTTTAAATAATGAACCAAAATATAAAGAAGCAATGAATGAATTATTAGAAAGTGGAGAATATGGTATTTTACAAAGAAACAAAAAAACTCCTTCTAAAACTTCTTCTAAAGTTAATTTCAAAAGAAGTTTTAAATCTAAAAAATTAAGTGAGAATAATAATCCAGATAAACAAAGTGAAATAAGTAAAAAAGATAATGTTGAACAAAGTGAAAAAAGTAAAAAAGACAGCGATAATACTGAAAAAAAGTGAAGTTGAACAAAATGTTTATATGGAAAATGAAGAAGAAAATAAAAATGAAGGAGAGTAAATATACTTTTGTTTCAAAATATACATTTTAAAATAAATATATCTAATTTTATTTTTTTAAAGTTTTATTTATAAATTTAATGAATTTATTATTAGTCTTCTAAAAAAGAATAAGATGAGGATGAAGAATCTTTAATTTCTTCATTTTCTGAATAATTAATTGGGTTGTTGCTTTTTTTTCTTTTAGAATTTAAAGAATAATTGA
>JAEEGL014046624.1_pt1 | contig 11057 bp, 9 predicted proteins | sample 9134231 | NCBI WGS metagenome assembly JAEEGL01 (sample SAMN16246548, study PRJNA631951) | gut metagenome | biome: gut microbiome; feature: rumen; material: fiber-attached | host: Bos | place: Iran: Karaj | collected 2018-10
AACGATGCCCACCCCATCCGGCAGGTAGTTCGCGCCGACTCCCCTGGAGCGATGCTGACTGACGCCGTTCGACGACGGGATTCTTGGCTGCCCTGTTTCCTGGCAACGGCGGATACTATCCCCGCAGGCCCCGTACCCTATCACAGCGGCTCCGTGCTGGCGCATACGGCCCGCTGCATGGATGCCGTGGCGGGCGATCCGCTGGCCGTCTGGATGGCGCTGGCCCATGACGCTGGCAAACTGACTACGCCCGCCGCCCTCTTGCCGCACCACTACGGGCATGAGCTGCGTGGCAAGCTGCTCGCCGCCGTCTGGGCACGGCAGTTGGGATTGCCCGATGACTACGCTCGGGCGGGCGTCATGACCGCGATGCTGCACATGAAGGCCGGGCGCTATGCCCGCCTGCGTCCCGGCAAGAAATACGATCTGTTGCGCGCTGTCGCCGCAAGCGGCTTTTTCGAGCCCTTCTGGAAGGTGGTGGACGCGGACACCAAGTCCGACATCAGCGAGAAGGCAAAGGAGGATTGGCGGCGCATCCGCGCCCTGTCTTGCGAAGGCATGACACCAGAACGCGCACGGCAGATGGCAATATCAGCGCTGTGTGCAAAATCATGATCGGGGCATCAATGCCCGTCAGGCATGACTTATAGGTTTTGCAAACCTTGTCTAATCTTTCATAATATATTTATTAATCATCCATTGCACTTCAAGGAGCTTTGCTTGTAGCGCAGAGTTTTCATTTTTGAGTCTCTCGATTTCTTCCTGGGCTTTTTTAAGCTGGACTTGCAGCTCTTCGTAGGATGGTTTTTCCATATCTCTATCCTATTCTAAATATGTTTCTTCAGAAGTTGTTTTAGATAATTCTTTTTAAAAGAAGAATAATTATCAAAAAATAATAATTCAGATTTAGTAAACGCTTTAATTTTGTATTTATTATGCAATAGCGCCATTGTACAGATTAAATCCGTTGACTGAAATAGCATATATTGAGCTGGCTTTATAATTCTAAATTCGCAATTTGTATACAACTCATGAAATATATTTTGAATTATTGAATTAAGAAATCTTTGCCCTTTATCATAATAAATTATAATTTTATCATATTGTTGAATGAAATTATTATACTTATTTAATTCGTTAAATAGTTCGTTTGAAATAGTCTCTGAAATACTATCGCTATCGACAATTTTTTTAATAGAAATGTATGTATATTTTATGGATAATTTTCTTGTAAAGTTATATAATGAATTAAATAAATGTTTTCTTGTTTCTACTAGTTCATTCTCATATTCTTTTTCTCTTCGTATAAGAGGCCCAGTATGAACAAAATGTTTTTCATAACCAATCTCTTTTAAATGACTATAAAATCTATCAATATCGCTTGATATATCAATTGATTGATCATGAAAAACTAAACCAACTATATAATAAGGAGAATAATTCTGAAATGCGCCAAAATCTCCAGACTCATCAATAAAAATGCTTAATATTTTGTCAGGCATAACAGCATCTCAAAAAAAGGCGGGGAATTTCCCCGCCACTCGGTGGACCAGAGCCTTTCGGCTAGCCCTTTAACTCTCCTATATCCGCATCCCTAGAAAAGTCAATACCTGTTTTGTGAAGATAGGATCATATCTCTTCTATTTCAGGATGTTAGGTTGGCATTGTCGTTCTCTACATCCGACCAAGCGACCATTGGAAGAGCATGCAGATTTTTTTGCACACATGCAAAGGCATCAAAAAAATGCTCTATGGCAGGATAATCGGAGAACAGAAAGGGTCGTCAGGTGGCGTGAAACAGTCGGCCTCCATGTGACAAGACCATGTGGCAAATGAAAAAAGCACTTACGATGTTACTCGTAAGTGCTTGTTTTTATTGGTGCGCCCGGAGAGATTCGAACTCCCGACCTACAGGTTCGTAGCCTGTTGCTCTATCCAGCTGGGCCACGGGCGCTTGTTGTATTTACTGTATAGGTATCTCGAATTTTGTCAATCTTTTTTCAAAGATTAGTCTTTGGCGAGGGCGTTGACGGCTTTGGCAAGGCGGGAAACCTTGCGGGCGGCCTTCTTCCAGTGGATGGCGCCCTTCGCCGCAGCCTTTGCCAGGACGGACGTGGCGGCGGTCAGGCTGCTCTGGGCTGATGCAAGGTCATCGGCGTTCATAGCGGCGCGCACGGCCTTGACGGCATTCTTGATGCGGGTACGGTTGGAGCGGTTGCGAGCAGCGCGAAGAAGGCTCTGCTTGTGGCGCTTGAGAGCGGATTTATGATTAGCCACGGGATTCCTCCGATATTTGTTCCAGTACGAACTGGATGAACAGCAACTTGCGAAAATCGTTTATTACAGGCGATGACGCCTGTTGTCAAGTGAATTCTCCAGATTTTTTCAAACCGCCCTCTCCGCTAGATCTGAAGCACGGAGAAGTCGGCCAGGACGGAAAAACGCGCCGCAAGGGAGCACAGCATGGCAAGACGGTTGCGCCTGACCTCCGGTTCCTCGCACATGACCATGACACTGTCGAAGAAGGCGTCCACCTCCGGCCGCACCTTTTTCAGCGCGGCCAGGACGTCGGCATATCTCCTCGCCGTCAAATCCCGGTCGAGTTCAGGCAGAAGCGCCAGGAGCACGTCTGAAAATTTCTTTTCGGCGGCTTCGGCAAGCAGAGACGTGCTCCATTGCGCGGGAATTGCCTAAGCCTTCGACTGCTTCTGCGAGATGTTGCTCACGCGCTTCAGGGTCAGCGCAGATGCGGCGTAGTCCGCACTCTTCAGAAAATCCTCCAGCGCGGCGAGGCGCATGAGGGCGTCGGGTACGTCGTTCACGCCGACGCGCAGGACCGCGTCGACGGAAAGCACGTTGTGGCCGGCGGCCTGCAGATGATGGTTCAGACGCCCGGCGAAGAACTCCGTCAGCTTGTTCAGAGCGGCTTCGGAGTCGAGCTTCCATTCGCGCTTTCCGTAAAGTTCAAGCGCACGGGCGAAGAGCTCGCGCACGTTCACGCCGAGCTTGAAGCCCGTCAGTATTCGAATGATGCCCAGGGCGCAGCGGCGCAGGCCGTTGGGGTCTGCCGCACCGGTCGGTATGCGGTCCAGGCCGAAACAGCCGACGAGGGTGTCGGCCTTGTCGGCGACGGAGAGGATGGCGCCGACGATGGTCGACGGCACGGGGGTATCGGGCCCTGCGGGCAGATACTGTTCCTTCAGGGCGAGCGAAACGGCCGCAGTTTCGTTCTTGCGCCCGGCATATATGCCGCCCATGATGCCCTGCAGCGTGTCGAATTCGCCGACAAGGCCCGTCACGAGATCAGCCTTGGAGAGGAGGCCGGCGCGCGCGGCATCGGCGGCGAGAGCGGAATCCCCGGGTCTGCACCGTTCAGCAAGCCAGCGGCACAGCTGCTCCAGGCGGCGTGTCTTGTCGCCCATCGTGCCAAGGCCGCCGATGAAGATGACCGAATCGAGTTTCTTCAGCCATGCGTCGAAATTCTCGCGCAAGTCGGCGCGCCAGAAGAAGCGCGCATCCTCAAGGCGGGCGTGCAGAACGCGCTCCCAGCCTTGACGGACCACCTCGACGTCATCGGGGGTGATGTTCGAGACCGTAAGGAAATGCGGCTTCAGACTGCCGTCGTCGCCGATGACGCCGAAGCTCTTCTGATGGCTCTCCATGCTCGTCAGCAGGACTTCCTGCGGCACCTCGAGGTATGAGGGATCGAAGTTGCCAAGGAGCGGCAGCGGGTGCTCGACAAGCCCTTCCACTTCTTCCAGCAGGGCGTCGTTCCAGATGATCTTCCCCCCCGCGGCTGCGGCGAGCCTGTCCCCTTCGCGCACGATCATCGCACGGCGTTCGGCCTGATCCAGCATGACGCCGCACTTCTCGCGGACGACGCCCGCATAGGCCGCGGCATCGGCCACGGCGAAAGGCCCGCGCCCATGCACGCGGTGGCCGTAAGTTTCCCTCCCGGATGAGACCGGGCCGACGGAAAAGGGGACGACCTCCCCGTCAAGCAGGGCGAGGACCCAGTGCAGAGGCCGCGCATAGGCCAGGGAGTATGCCCCCCAGCGCATGCGCTTGGCAAAGGGCAGGGCCGTGATGACGGCCGGGCATATCGCCTCAAGCAGTTTGCCGGCAGCCACGCCTCCGGTCTTCTTCTTGACGGCGACGTACTCCCCCTTGTCGGTCTTGAGCGTGAATACGTCGGCGAGAGAGACGCCCTGCGTGCGGGCGAAGCCCTCGAGGGCCTTTGTCGGCTTGTCGTCGGCATAAGCCACGCGTACCGGCGGGCCTGAAACGACCTCTTCTTTTTCGCTCTGCACGGCCGCGAGGTCGTCGATGATGACTGTGGCTCTGCGCGGCGTGGTGAACACCCGGATCCCGCCGTGAGCGAGCATGTTCTCATCAAGAGCCTGCGTGAAGCGTTCCTTCAGCTCGGCGCGCTCGACGGGCAGGAAACGGGATGGAAGTTCTTCGCTGCCTATCTCAAGTACAAAGGTGCTCATTGTCCTACCTCACATCTCCGTCTTTCTTCAGCATGGGATGGCCCATTTCCTCGCGCTGGGCCGCGTACAGCCTGGCCACGCCGGCCGCCAGGGTCCGCACGCGGCTGATGTAGCCGTTTCTTTCGGTGATGGATATGGCCCCGCGGGCATCCAGCAGATTGAACGTATGCGAACACTTGAGGCAGTAGTCATAGGCCGGCCAGGGAAGGGATTTTTCCTGAAGCCGCTTCGATTCGGCCTCGTAGTCGTTGAACTGGCGCAGAAGCATGTCGGCGTCGCTGGCCTCGAAGTTGTACCTCGACTGCTCCACTTCGTTCTGGTGGTAGATGTCGCCGTAGGTCACGTCCTTGTTCCACTTGAGGTCGTAGACGGATTCGACGCCCTGCAGGTACATGGCGAGACGCTCAAGCCCGTAGGTGAGCTCGACGCTGACCGGGGAGAGATCCAATCCGCCCACCTGCTGGAAGTACGTGAACTGGCTGACTTCCATGCCGTTCAGCCACACCTCCCAGCCAAGGCCCCACGCGCCGAGCGTCGGGGATTCCCAGTCATCTTCCACGAAGCGTATGTCGTGTCCCGACGTTTTCAGCGTCAGGGCCTCCAGGCTCCTGAGGTACAAATCCTGCACGTCATCCGGGGACGGCTTCAGGATCACCTGGAACTGGAAGTAGCGCTGCAAACGGTTGGGGTTCTCGCCGTAGCGTCCGTCGGTGGGGCGGCGGCAGGGTTCCACGTAGGCGACGCGCCACGGCTCGGGACCGATGACGCGCAGGAAGGTGCTTGGATTGAACGTTCCGGCGCCGCATTCAACGCCGGAAGGCTCCTCTATCACGCAGCCCTGTCCGGCCCAGTAATGCTGGAGAGTGAGAATGACATCCTGAAAATACATATCGCATCCTTTGCAAGTTTTTTGGCGTCACGCCGTGATGCGCTGTCAGGCGCGACGAAAATAACCGTTTTCCCAGACGAGGCCGAGATGGTACTGAATGAAGCCGTCGATTGCGCGCACGCACGCGCGCCTGTCCCCGCCGGATTCCGGCACGGGCGGCCACGCCGACGGCGCGGCATGGGCGACGGCATTCAGATACGTCAGCGCGCCGTACGGCAGAAGCACCTGATACCGGGAACGACCTGCGGAAGAGTCCCGGCAGGCGGCGCAGACACACTGCCCCTCGTCCACCTGAAAAAAAGACCGCTCCCCCGCCCTCGGCGGAGCCCCGCAGACGTAGCAGTTCTCAAGCCCGGGGGCGTAGCCCTGCATGCACGCAACCCGCAGGCGAAAAAAAAACGGAAACAGGGCTGATACGGACGCAGCCTCTTCCATGGTCTGCCGCACGTCCTCAAGCAGACAAAACGTTTCGCCGGCATTCTCAATGCTGACGCCGATCGCTTCCAGAAAGCGCAGGCAGTTCGCCGCCATTCCCATACGCTGCCAGTTCTTCCTGAGGGCCACCGGCCCGGAGAGCAGGGTCGCCTCCTGAAGATTGAGGAACTCCCCTCGCCCGGAGGTAAGGACACGGCATTGTATGGTGTTGAATACGTCGAGGCAACCGCAAAAACGCCGTCGGCTCCTGCTCGCCCCGAACGCGAAGGCTGTCACCAGGCCCCTCGTCCGAAAAAGCAGCTTCAGCCAGAGATCATTGTCCCGAAAATGGCCGATTCGCAGGATTACGCCCCGGTCGGTCCACTCACGCCTCATTGCGCCGCAGGGGGAAAGACGACGCTCTTCACCTGGCCGGAACGGCCCGGGGCAGGCAGGTCCCGCCCGTCGTAGCGCAACTGCACGCCGCCCGCGTTGCCCAGGCGCAGCTCAAGCTTGTCCTTGAAAGTGAGCGCGAAGGTGTCCCCCCTGCGCAGGGAGAACTGCCTGGTATCCGTGCTGTCGGCGTTTGAATGGACCCAGCATTCTTCAGTCGCCACGATGACGACCTTGTGCAGCCCCTTGTTCGCGTCGGCGGCATCTTCCTTGACGCCTTCCCTGCCGCCCTGCGCCGCGACGGCATTGCCGGCCGGCGAGGCATCGGGCTTCGAACCGCTTCCCGCCGCAGGTTGCGGAACGGGCGTCTCCTTTTTCGTACCGCCCGCCTGCCGGGGCGCCGCCGGCATAGGCGCGTTGTTCATGCTGCTGACCGGCACGGGATAGGTTTTCTGCTGCGGCTTGACCTCTCCATCCGGAGCATCGGGCGCGGGGGCGGCGGTTTCCTGCGGGGACACGGGCAGCTTCAGCAGACCCTTGTGCCATGCGGCATAAAGGCCGACGGCAATCAGGACCGCAGCCACGGCCGCGAGGAATTTGCCTTTCCCTGCGGCATGGGCCGACCGGATAGCGATCTCCTCCCGCGGGGGCTGCGGCATTGTCTGCCGGGCAGGGGTCAGGCATTTCACTCCGGCCTCGATTTCATCTTCCGACATGCCGAGATAGCCGGCATACGCGCGGACGAAACCTCGCACGTAGGCCAGATGGGGAAGGGACGCCATGTCCCCCTCTTCCATGGCCCGCAGTATGCGCGCACCGATCTTCAGGTGCCCAGCGGCATCGTCAATGCTCAGACCGCGTTTTTCGCGCTCGTCCCGGAGGGTCGATCCAAATTCCTCAAAGGTCATGATGGTACGCTCTCGTTACAGTCGGATGTCGATGATGGCCTTTTTGCGAAGCTGCTCGCTGTAGTCCTTGAAGCGCTCCTCGGCTTTCGGGGCCCGCAGGATTCCGTCGATGATGGGCTTGGCCTCCTCAAAGGTAAGGGGCTTGTTGTCGCCGCCCCCGGGCCGGAAAAGATGCAGCTGCGCCCTGAATTTCTGCATCATGAAGATGTCGCTCACGTCGCCGGGCTTCATCTTGGCGAGCCTGGCCTCCATCTCGGGATGGTAGGGCTTGTCGGCGGGGCCGAGGTCCGCGCCCTTGTCCTTTTCGGGAAGGATGGAATATTTGGCGCATGCCGCGGCAAAAGAAAGCTCACCGGATTTGATCTGGGCGGAAATCGCCTTGGCATCGGCTTTGGGATGGTACACGAGCAGCCCGACGTGCATTCCCTCGCGCGTGTATATCTCGCCCTTGTGCTGGTCGTAGTAGGCCTTGATTTCTTCAGGCGTCACCACGACGCGGCGGGCGACCTCGACCGCCATCACGCGCTGACGCAGGAGGCTCATCTCCATGCCCTTGCGCAGCTCGGCGACGGAGAGCTGCTCGCGGGCGAGCTGGGCTTCGAACTGCTGCTTCGTGAGATGGCGCTCCTTCATTATCTCGGCGATCCTGGCATCCAGTTCCGAGGGGGAGACCGTCAGCTTGAGACGCTTCGCCTCCTGCTGAATTAGGATGTCCATGATCATGGCGTCGAGGACCTTGCGGAAGATCACGCCCGAGGCCTTTTCCTGCTTGGGGTCGCCGGGGTTGACGCGCGCCCTTGCAAATTCGGGCAGGGCCTGTTTCTGCAGATCGAACATGGTGATGACCTGTCCGTTCACGACTGCGGCGACCTTGTTCAGCTGCGCAGCCTGCACGTCGCAGACGCCGAACAAGGCCGTCATGAGAAACACGATAAGGATTTTGAGCACGATTTTCCTCCTCAGCAAGATGAAACTCTTTGCTTGCCTACCGTAAAATGGCGGGAGATGCAATCACAATGGGCGCTCTCCCACCGAACGTCTCCGTCACTTCTCCGCGCGGGCGGCGGCGAGGGTCTCCTGCACGGCGGCCAGCGCACGGGAAAAAGAAACGTCCTCCGCAAGGGGCAGCGTCAGCCCCGCCGGGGGATGGACCCTGGCGCCGGGCAAGCAGTGGATCAGGGCGATGAGCTTCTCCGGCTGCACGGCTGTCTGCCCGTTTGCCCAGGTCAGGCTGACGTGATCCGGGTAGATGTCTGCACGCTGAATCTGCAGGGACGCCGCAAACTGCTTGAAATCCAGCACTGCCATGAAATTGTCGAATTCCTGCGGGAAAGCGCCGAACCTGTCGCGAATCTCGAGCGATATGGCTTCACGGGCGGGCCCGTCCGCGGCCGAAGTGAGGGCCTTGTAATAGTTGAGCCGCAGTTTGCCGTCGTCAATGTAGGTCTGCGGTATGTGCGCGGGCAGGCCGAGGTTGAGCTCGGTCTCCGCGGGGGCGGTCTCCGGCATGCCCTTGAGACGGGCGACTGCCTGCTCCAGCATCTCGAGATACAGGTCCAGCCCCACGCGGCTCATGTGGCCGCTCTGCACCTCGCCGAGGATGTTGCCGGCGCCGCGCAGGCGAAGATCCTCCATGGCGAGCTGGAAACCGGCTCCGAGGTAATCCATGTCCATAATGATGCGCAGACGTTCCTCGGCTATCGGGGAAAGCCGCTCACTGTCGGGCACGATGAAGACCGCATACGCCTGCTCGTCGCTCCGCCCCACGCGCCCCCGTAACTGATACAGCTGGCCCAGGCCGAACATCTGGGCCTGATCAACCACAAGCGTGTTGGCCCGGGGAAAATCGAGCCCGGATTCCACTATGGACGTGCATACCAGGACATCCAGTTCCCCATGCCAGAATTTGTGCATGGTGTCTTCGAGCGCCGTCTCGGAAAGCTGCCCGTGCGCCATTCCGATGCGTGCTTCGGGAACAAGCCGCCGCACGTAGTCGGCGACGCGCTCAAGGCCCTGCACCCTGTTGTACACCCAGAAGACCTGCCCCTTGCGGGCAAGCTCCCTTTCGATGATGCCTTTGAGCGTAGCGTCGTTTCGCTGAAGAACGGCGGTCGCCACGGGCTTCCTGTCCTGCGGGGCGGTCTCGATAAGCGAAAGATCCCGTATTCCCGACATGGAGAGCTGCAACGTGCGGGGAATGGGAGTGGCGGTCAGCGTCAGAACATCCACGTTCTTCTTCAGCGACTTGAGCTTTTCCTTGTGGCGCACGCCGAAGTGCTGTTCCTCGTCGAGGATGAGAAGCGAAAGATTCGGGAGCGAAACGTCGTTTGAAAGCAGGCGGTGCGTTCCGACGAGAATGTCTATCTGCCCCTTGGCGGCCTGCGCCAGAACCTCCTTCTGGCGGGCCTTCGGCACGAAGCGGCTCAAAAGCCCCACTGTCACCGGGAAACCGGCGAGGCGTGCCCGGAAGGACTGGTAATGCTGTTCCGCAAGCACGGTCGTCGGGCAGAGCATGACGGTCTGACGACTCTCGGATGCCGCCCGAAAGGCGGCCCTGAGGGCGACCTCTGTCTTGCCAAAGCCGACGTCGCCGCAGACGAGCCTGTCCATGGGCTGGGGCTTCTCCATATCGTCCAGCACGTCCTGAATGGCCCTGGCCTGATCCGGCGTCTCATCGAAGCCGAAGGTCGCCTCAAATTCGTGGTACAGATCGCTTACGGGCATGTAGCGAAAGCCCTTGGCCACCTTGCGGTAGGCGTACATCTCGACAAGGTCCTCCGCGATCTTCTCGATGGCCTTTTTCGCCTTCTCCCTGCCCGTTGCCCAGGCCGTGCCGCCCAGTCTGTCAAGCGCGGGCTCGATGCCTTCAGGTCCCTTGAAGCGCTGGATAAGGGAAAGCCTGTCCGCCGGGACGTAAAGCTTGTCGTTGCCCGAATACTCGATGAGGAGGAAATCGTTCTCGACGTTCGTCAGGGAAAGGTGATGGAGCCCGGCAAAGCGTCCTATGCCGTAGTCGCGATGGACGAGCAGGTCGCCCGGCTTCAGGCTGTCGAAGGAGTCCAGGCCCTTGAAGGCGCGGGAGGGGGATCGCGGCGCTTTCTGCGCCTTCGGGAACAGGATGTCCTCACCCAGTATGAGGCTGTTGTCCCAGGAAAGCTCAATGCCCGAGCGGAAAGGCGACACCAGGGCGAAAAGGCCGCGTTCATCAGGGGAATAGCGCCCCCGGGGGTGGATGCCGTCCTGCGCGGCGAGCTCCAGGAACTTTCTGCGCCCCCGCTCGGAGGAAAAGCTCAGGATGACCTGCCGCCGCTGCGTCTGCCACTCCGTGAGCGCCTTGGAAAGGTGCTGCCACGGCCTGTCCTGCGCCCCCGGCACGGGAAAAATGTCATGGAAGGAATGGAGCGGTCGTTCGTGCATGTCCATGCCATGCTGCTCGACGCCAAGCACCAGAGGTTCTGCCGTGACGCAGGGCCGTCCCTGCCACGGCGGGAGCAGGGATTGGCTGCGCAGGGCGAGCGTGGCCGGCTGCGGCAGTGCGGCGGCCTCATCCTCCAAAAGTGATTTCAATTCCAGCCAGGAGTCGCGCAGGGCGTCCTCACTGTCCGCCCTGCCCGGCAGCAGCCAGAGAGATCCGCTCGGAAACCAGTCCTCCAGGCATGTCGCCCGCTCATGGAAAACGCCGGGAAGAATGCCGCGGGCGCAACGGGCGTCCAGGACCTTCGACAGGGAATATGCGCCGTTTTCCGAAAGGCGGCCTTCGGTCCGCAGGCGCGCGGTGCGGGAGCGCCCGGTTTCGACGTCCTTCGAGGACAGCGTCACGGGCAGCACGGGCAGGACCGTCACTTCATCCAGACCTTGAAGGGAACGCTGCGTCTCAGCATCGAAAAGGCGTATCTCATCAAGCGTGTCACCAAAGAACTCAAGCCTGACGGGCCTTGAATACCCGGGAAGGAAAATATC
>JAEEGL014114797.1_pt1 | contig 11057 bp, 9 predicted proteins | sample 9134231 | NCBI WGS metagenome assembly JAEEGL01 (sample SAMN16246548, study PRJNA631951) | gut metagenome | biome: gut microbiome; feature: rumen; material: fiber-attached | host: Bos | place: Iran: Karaj | collected 2018-10
AACGTAATATTGTGATATTGTTTTTATTTCAAAATAAAAGATAGTAATATGGATTCTATAAAAGACTATAAAATTATAATATCATCCAAACACAAACTTTTTGACCTGCACTTAAAGGAGACATTTCAGTATCGGGATCTCATTTTTCTGTTTGTAAAAAGAGATTTCACTGCAATGTATAAACAGACTATTCTCGGGCCGTTGTGGGCAATAATTCAGCCGCTCCTGACTACGGTTGTATTTACTGTCATTTTCGGTAACCTTGCTGGTCTAACTACAGCGGATATTCCTGGAGATTTTGTCATCCCGGGTTTCCTGTTTTATATGTCCGGAAATATTGTATGGAGTTATTTTTCCGGAACTCTTTCTAAAACGTCAAGTACGTTTATTGCAAACCGCGCGACAATGGGAAAAGTATATTACCCCCGACTTGTTTCGCCCGTTTCAACATCTTTTTCCCATTTGATTTCGTTTGGGATACAGCTTGCTATGTTTTTTGGGTTCTGGATTTATTATCTTATAAAAGGTGGAACAAGTATCAAAATAACGCCGATGCTCCTGCTGTTGATCCCGACAATTCTGCAAATGATGATTTTGTCTGTCGGTTGCGGAATTATCATTTCTTCTTTGACGACAAAATACAGAGATCTGGCGATGCTCGTTGGATTTGGACTTCAGCTCTGGCAGTACGGTTCGCCGATAGCATATGGCCTGCAGCTTGTCCCAGAGAGATTCATGTGGATTTATATGCTTAACCCTGTTACATCAATTGTAACTACATTCCGCTATGCGCTTCTTGGTTTCGGATATTTCAATCTTATGTATTATCTGATAAGTTGGGGGATGTCGGTCGTGATATTCTTTGTTGGCTTGATTTTGTTCAGTAGAATTGAAAGAACGTTTATGGATACAGTGTGATGGAAGAAACGATTACAATGCTCAAAATCGACAACGTGTCGAAGGAATACAAGCTCGGACAAATAGGCGGCACCACGCTGCGTGATGAGCTTCAGCGCTTGAATGCAAAAATCCGCCATAAAGAAGACCCGACAAAACGCATAGGTGCAAAGAATTACAATAAAGGCGAGATTTTCAAGGCTCTTGACGGTGTAAGCTTCGAAGTGAAAAAAGGAGAGCGTGTCGGGATAATCGGACATAACGGAGCCGGGAAGTCAACTTTACTTAAGCTCATTTCAAGAGTTACAGCTCCGACGAGCGGAGAAATAGGGCTTAACGGCCGTGTTGCTTCAATGCTTGAGGTTGGAACCGGTTTTCACGGGGAGCTTACCGGGCGTGAAAACATTTATATGAACGGCGCGATTCTGGGGATGACCAAAAAGGAGATCGACTCGAAAATCGAGGACATAATCGAGTTCTCCGAATGCCGTCAGTTTATTGATACACCGGTCAAACGTTATTCTTCAGGAATGTATGTTAAGCTCGCTTTCTCCGTTGCAGCCCACCTTGATTCTGAGATTATGATTATGGACGAGGTTCTCGCCGTTGGAGACATGGCCTTTCAAAAGAAGTGCATCGAGAAAATGAACGATGTTTCTCGCTCTCAGGGTCGTACGATTCTTTACGTCAGCCACAATTTGAATACCATTAGACAGCTTTGTGACAGGGTAATTGTACTGGATCACGGAAAGCTGATTTTTGATGCGGATGTTGAAGGGGGGATAAATACTTATTTAGATACGGCTCAGGAGACACCTCCTGAAGTTGATCTCACTACATTTGACCGACCGATTAAACATGGAACAATGGGGTATTGTGTCGCCCAAAAAATAAAAATAACAAATTATAGTAAATGGAGTGTACCTGTTGGGTCTAAATTACAATACGAATTGATAGTGAAATGTAATAAAAAGCTAGAAAATGTAGGATATAGAACAAGAATATTTACAACCGATGGAAGACCAATAACAGTTTTTGTAGCTCCAAATGCATTTTCTTGCGAATACGGTGATGAAATCACACTTTTCTTTGAGGCTGATACTTCTTATCTTGTTCCAGGGAAATATTTTATGACGATAGCCATATATGGCGTTGATGAATACGGAACATGGTCTTTTTATGACCATGTTCACTCTGCGGTTTGTTTTGAAATTACAAACGTTGTTGGGTTTAATAATAATATGCCTTGGGAGACATTCTTTTGGGGGAATGTCAAACTGCCTGAAATAGCAAAATATAGAGATAACATAGTTAAAAACGAGAATGCGTAAAAAATGACAGAAACAATCTGCAAAGAAGGATTATGTACCGGCTGTGGTGCTTGTGTTCAGATATGCCCTACAGCTTGTATTTCAATGAAAGCCGATGCTGAAGGTTTTTGGTATCCTACAATAGATAGAACTCAGTGTATCAATTGTCATTTATGCGATAGACAATGCCCTGTCCTTGCCCCAAAAAACTCATTTGCGTGGGAAAAGCATTATTATGCCGCATATAATAAAAAAGAAATGGATCGATTGGCAAGTTCTTCTGGCGGATTTTTTACTTTGCTTGCTGAACAAATAATAAAACAAGGTGGTGTTGTTTTTGGCGCAGCGTTTATGCCCGACTTTTCAGTGGAGCATATTGTAGTCGACAACTTTGAAGAGTTGTATAAATTGCGTGGTTCTAAATATGTCCAAAGCAAAATTGGAAATTGCTATAAAGCTGCAAAAAAATATTTGGAGCAGGGAAGAAAGGTTTTATTTACCGGAACACCGTGTCAAATTAGCGGTTTGAACAGTTTTCTGGGGAGAGAATACGGCAATCTTTACACACAGGATATTATTTGTCATGGTGTTCCATCGCCTCTTGTGTGGGAAAAGTATATAAAATACAGAGAAAAAAAGGCGGCGTCGAAAACGCAGAGAACATTTTTCAGGCATAAGAAATATGGCTGGAAAATGTACTCTGTACAATTTGAATTCGAAAATTGTACAGAGTACATACAAGTCCACTCCGCGGACTTGTATATGGTCAGTTTTTTACGCAACTGGTCTTTGAGACCTTCTTGTTATGAGTGTTCTTTCAAAGGTTTAGATCGTTCTTCTGACATTACGCTTGCCGATTTCTGGGGCATTGACAATATTGCACCTGAAATGAACGATGATAAAGGATGTTCGCTTGTAATGGTAAACAGTCAAAAGGGTCAGGATCTTTTTAACTCAATTGCCGATAATGTTTGCTCTATGAGTGTTGACATAAACGAAGCTGTAAAGTATAATTCTTCGGCAATCAGTTCGGTCAAAATACCTGAACAACGGGAAAAGTTTTTAAAAAAAGTTAAGAAGGTTAATTTTGAGAGAGCGGTTCGAAGTTGCTCCAAGCAAAAGAAAAACGGGTCTTTTGTGCGTAGAGCAATAAAGAAAGTGCTTGGCGGAAAACTACTGCTTCAATAAAAAAGATGTTTGGAAGATAAAACATATGAAAATTGGAATTCTAACGCATTATTACGAATCGCGTAATTACGGCGGATTATTGCAGGCGTATGCGTTGGTTACATATTTGAGAGACCAAGGATATGACGCCGAACAGATTTGCTATAAATTTAAATGTAATAAATCGTATTACGAAATCTTAAAAAATGGAGAAAACAAACTTGATGATAAACCGCTTGTAATTGTTGATTCAAAAGAAAAGAAAGAGAAGAATACTCGATTCTTTAAGAGAGTAATAAGATCCGCTCATTATAGATTGTTTGTTAAGCCAAAAGAAAAAAGAAATTTTAAAAGATTTGCTATTAGAGACAAGATAATTAAATCATTTAGAGACTATTATATACCACACTCGATAGAAGTATTTGATGAAACGGATATTGCAGACTCGAATTTTGTATATGATTGTTTTATTACAGGTAGCGATCAGGTATGGAATTTTAATTGGTTTAATTCCGCATTTTTTCTTGAGTTTGCAGATGAAGAAAAAAAGAAGATTGCATATTCGGCAAGTGCAGGCAAGTCCGAATTTGAGGAATATGAAAAAGACTATTTAAAACGTATGCTTCCGCGATTTGACAGTATTTCCGTAAGAGAAGCAGATTTGACAGACCAGTTTAGCAAGATTTCAGGCAAAGAAGTTAAAAATACACTTGACCCTGTATTTCTGCTTGATAAAAACGAGTGGGATATGATTTCCAATGAAATAATTGTCAACGGGAAATATATTTTTGTTTATCTTCTTGGGCCAACAGATGAGCAGGCGAAGATATGCAACGAACTATCAAAGAAACTTCATTTAAGGATTGTATATATTCCCCATGCTGCCAGCAATTTCTATTCAAAAGAGCCGGAAATAAAAGGGAAAAAAATAAATAAAATTGGGCCTAGAGAATTTATTTCACTAATTAAAAACGCGACGTATGTTCTTACCGACAGTTTTCATGCTACTGCCTTTTCAGTAATTTTTAATAAATCATTTTATACATTTCCTCGGAATAGAATGGAATCATCGAATTCCAGAATAAAAACATTGGTTAAAATGATTAAGTGTGAAGAACGATTTGAGGATAAAGAATTTTGTGCCAGTCGTATTATTGAACTATTAAAAATGCCTTTAAAAAAAAGTATTAATTGTCTGCTTTCAACGAGAGAATTGTCAAAGCAGTTTTTAAGTGGAACGCTTAATAAATATAAAGGATGGTAAAATAAAATGACTGAGATTAGCATCATAGTTCCTGTGTACAATGTCGAAAAGTTTCTTCCAAGATGTATTGATTCTATATTGGAACAGACATATACAAATTTTGAACTCATTCTTGTTGATGACGGTTCACCGGACAATTGCGGTAGAATTTGCGATGAATATGTCGAAAAAGACAGTAGGGTAGCAGTAATCCATCAGAAAAACGGTGGACTTTCCGCCGCTCGCAATGCTGGTCTTGACTGGGCGTTTGAAAACAGCGATAGCGAATGGATTACGTTTATCGATAGCGATGACTGGGTTCATCCACTGTATCTTGAATGCCTGTATAATGCTTGTATAATGAATAATCTAGAAATTGCGGTTTGCAATTATTTAAGAACCGATAAAGAAGAATTATTCCATAGTGATGTTCCGGTTTTTGAAACTATAATGCCTGGTTATCTTTGGCAAAATAGATATGGTGTAGCCGTTATCGCATGTTGCAAGTTATATTACAAATTATTGTGAAATAATCTTAGATTTCCAATTGGAAAAATTAACGAAGATGCTTATGTCACATATATTCCATTTTTTAAGCAAAAAGTAATAGCATTCACTTCTGTTCCTCTTTATTATTATAAAAATTTTACAGGGATAATGCTATCTGATTTTAACGTAAAAAAACTTGAATTATTACCAGCAATTAGAAATCAAGTGCTTTTTTTATAGATAATAATTTCAGCAATTTGATTAAACCTGAATTAAATAGACTATTCAAAAAAGAGAATGAGTTTTATAAGAAACTTCTTGAAAATGGTTATTGTAACGAAGCATTGAATCTAAAGAAAGAAATCAAAAAAGATACAGATAAAAACAGAAAGTATATTTCTTTTTATGAAAGGTGCGAAATACTTTCAGTTGCATATCCTCAATATAGATTTTTTCTTCATATATTTGCTTTCTCTAGAAAATTCGGATTGAAAAAATGAATATTCCGTGTAAAAATCGACGTGAGAGCACCACATGCTAGGAGTTTTAGCCCCACATCAACGGAGAAGAGCCTCACATAAGAAAATTTAGGGAATGGGGATCTGCCCCACCCCCCGGGAGTTATCGCATTAACGGTTTTCCAAGGAGAGTGGAATAATAAAACAGTCAACCGGCATTGACCTATATTCCGTTGAGGGAACACCTCTAAAAAGCGCGGATTTCGCTAATACCCTTGCGTGTGGTGAGTTAATAACGTAGCAAAGATCAATCGTGGCGGAGTTTTAGCGCCATTTAAACCAAAAAACAGTGCTACAAAAAGGTGTGACACCCGAACAATTAACAATAATGGAAAAGTGAAAGATTAGATAAGGATTATTTAAATGGATTATTCTTTTAATTTAAATGATGAAACCATTTGTGATTATCAAGTTTCATCGTTAATGAAGCGCGTCTGGGCAAAACAACTTGAGATGGTTGATATTTTTGCGAAGATTTGCAAAAATCATAATTTAAAATGGTTTGCATCTGGAGGGACTTTGCTAGGAGCGGTAAGGCATCAAGGATATATTCCATGGGATGACGATATTGACATCCACATGCTCGATAGTGAATATGAGATCTTTTGCCAAGTGGCTCCTAACGAACTTCCAGAAGGCTTTTTTTGGCAGGAGTATAGAACCCAATATGGATTTGGTCCGAAACATGGGAAAATTAGAAATTCGGATACTACCGGATGCACTCAATATGAGTATTATACATGGCCTGATGATATGAACAAAGGGATTTTTATTGATATTTTCCCTTTACAATATATTCCAAGAAGCCATATCACACGTCTTATTCAGTTAGTTGGGTTGACTATAACTCAGAAAATGACCAATTTGTACGCGTGGAATAGAGCTAACATATTGAGTAAGAAACCCGAGAAAAAGCCATTATTTCAATTACTATATAAAATAATTTATTCAATATTTGATTATCAAAAAATCTGTCGTGTGTACAAAAGGTTCTGTAATATTAGAAAAAAGCCATCTAAATATGTTGGAGCTCTTTCATTTAATTTCAAGGAGCCAAGATTTGTCTGGCCAACTGAGAATTATAGAGAAATGGTTGATTTGCCATTTATGGGGGGAACAATAAAATGTCCTATCGAGTGGGATCTATGTTTGAAGCAACAATTTGGAGATTATAATGTTATAGTAAAAGGTGGTTCAATGCACTCTAAAATAATATTTGATGTTGATACTCCTTATTCCGTTCTAATTCCGGAAATGCGTAAAAGGGAGGATAATAAAGATGTATAAAGCACTTGTTACTGCTGAAATAAATAGTGATTATTTAGAAGAATGCTTGTCAGGGTTTATTGATTTTACATATGATGGCTATTATATTAATCATATTGTAATGGACCACGAAGAACTGGCTAGAAAAATAGGCAGTTTTGATATATTAATTTGCGAATATGACACAATTTCTGCTGATATTTTTTCTAATGCAAGTCGTTTAAAACTAATTATTTGCTGTAGAGGCGGTGTAAAGTCAGTAGTTGATCTTGACTGTGCAATGGAACATGGTGTTATAGTCTGCAATAATGCCGGGAGGAATGCAGAATCTGTGACAGATATGGTTATTGGGTATATGCTCGACCTGACAAGAAATATCACTTTAACCAATAATATGATACATGAAAGAAAACTGGTCGCAGATATGAGCACAAAGCCAACAGAGTACACAGATACTGTTTGGGGGCTTGACGAAAACAGCCCTTTTATAAGATATCGAGGGAAAAGTTTAAATCATATGACTTTGGGCATCGTTGGTTATGGTCATGCGGGTAAATTACTGGCAAAAAAGGCTCGGGCCTTCGGGATGAATATTTTAGTTTACGATCCATATTCAACGTTCTATGATAAACCGGACTTTGTTAATGTTGTTTCATGGGATGAATTGATTACAAAATCCGATGTGATTAGTGTTCACTGTGTTCTAACACCTCAAACCAGAAATATGTTCTCAGAGGCGCAATTTCGAAAAATGAAGGATGGTGCATATTTTATAAATACATCGCGTGGGGAAATAGTTGATGAAGATGCCCTTGTTTCAGCACTAAAAAAGCGAAAACTTGCTGGTGCAGCTATTGATGTAACCAGAAAAGAACCTATTTCGGCCGACAGCATTTTAATAGAAGCCCCCAATTTGTTGATAACACCACACATTGCAGGGTCATCATATGATGTTCAATTTTGTGGCACGAATATGGTAATTGACAGTCTACAAAAATTCATTAAGGGAGAGAAACCATCTAATTGCGTTGTTTATAGGTAAAACAACTCATCGTGAAATATCAGTTTAAAGAATGAAAAGAATAAAAAGAAAAAACATGATAACAACAGTGGGTATTATTTTGGCTGGAGGTGTCGGTTCGCGATTTAAAGGTGACAAGCCTAAGCAGTATTATCAGATTAACGGCAAAGAGGTAATTGGGTATTCTATAGATGCATTTCGTATGTCTAAGTTGATTGATGATTTCATTGTAATTGTTGACAGAGCCGAATTTGAAAATGGGCATGTTGAGAAAGACTATGGTGTTAAAGTGGTATTAGGAGGCAATACAAGAAACAAGTCTCTCCAAAACGCTATTGATTATATTAATGTAAATTTTCCAAATTGCAACAAAATAATCGAAAATAACGCAGCTTGCCCAATGATTAGGCCCGATGTGCTTGATGACCTTATTCTTGCACTTGACCAATATGATTTTGCGCAATGCACATATCACATTACGGATGCATTAGGTTCATATAAGCAAAGATTAGTTAATCGAGATGATTATTTTTTAATTCAGTCGCCGGATGCTTACCGTTTTAAAATTCTATGTGAATACTTTGATTCAAACAGCCCTATAGGTCATCCTGCAGCACAACTTCCTGAGAGTGCAACTGGGTTTAATTATTTTGATTTTGTGCCGAACATTAAAGTGACCTATCCGGAAGATCTTCGAATAATTGAAATGATTATGGACAACAAAGAATAAAAAAACTGTATGGTGTGGAAAAAACACACCAACTGAGATTTAGTTTCATTTTTATGGCGAAAGGCGTATTGTTAACGATTTAGAAGTTGAACTCAAGATAATAATTGGATGATCAAGTAAAATGAATGAAAACAAACTTTTTAAAAAAATAGTAATGGGGTGTTTCTATTATAATGAAACTAATTGTGGGGACAAGTCATATGTAGAGACTTTTCTTTTTCTTTTTAAAAAATATGGAGAAAACTTAAAAATTGATATTTGTGATTTTTACGCTCGTTCGCCAATCATTCAAAAAACGTTTGCGAATCAAAAAACAATTGCGTACAGAATATGGAGAAGAATTAAAAATGTTTTTTTTCATACTCGTTTATTTAAATATAAGAAAATTAAGGATTATTATAAAGACAAACTTGATGGAGCTGATGTGTTATTAATTCCAGGGGGTGGATTAGTTGAATACAGTTCTTGGCGGGATTATTATTATTTGATGGAAATGCTGGAGGATATTTGCTCTAAAAGAAACATTCCCATTCTAATTAATTCAATAGGTTATGTTGAAAACGAAAATCCGAAAAGATGGATTCATCGATGGAAAAAAGTATTAAATCATCCATGTGTCAAATTCTTTACTTGTCGAGATAATTTAGCCTTTTTTAGAGAGCTTAATCCTAATGTTCAGCAAATACCTTGTGTTGCGTGCCTAGCAGCGGAACTCTTTAATATAGAGAGAGATGAAAATAGCAATAAAATAGGCATTGGATTGATGCGCCCTGATGCTTATGATGACTATGGCAATGATTTTAGTAAAGATTTTCTAATTGACTATTATAAACAAGTAGTAAATGTTTTTTTAGATGATGGGTTTGAAGTTGTCCTTTTTTCAAATGGAGTGGTTCGCGACCATAGTTTTGGGAAACTATTGATACAAGCTATAAATAAAGAAGATGTTAGTATTTATGAACGCCCAAAAACTGTAGAAGCGTTTTTAAGACAGGTTGCGTCATTTAAAGGAATATTAACAGTTAGAACCCATTCCGCTTATGCAGCTTACTCTTTAAATATTCCTGCAGTTATGATCTTTTTTGGCAAACGAGGATGGCAAGGCAAATCTCATGAATTCATGAAAATGATGGGTAAAGACGAAAATGCAGTCGCATGTGATGATGTAAAACCAGGAGAATTAGCTCAAAAGTTTTATAGAGCTTTGAGCGAGGGGTGGAGTGTTGAGGATCGGAGAAATAAACTCAAGGAAACATATGATAATTTCTTTAGAATTCTCAGAATAATTAACACGGAATGTTAAGGTGTAAGTAACGGTGAAAAAAATGTAAATAGCTGTCCGATAGAGCCATTTGCACGGAGTTTTAGAGCCATCTCAACGGAGAAATAGAGCCAGTGCAACGGCAAATAGAGCCACCAATATTTTTGACATATTAAATAAAGTGGTATAATATATTTGTTTTTGACCGCACAGAGGGATAGGGCGAAGCTGGGAAACATAAGCGCTTTATGCGTTGCTTAGAATTTACATATACGCCCCCTTCAGTACCAGATCAACGAATCTTGCTTCCTGGCGGAATAGATTGAAAGACTTCCTTTTCAGGTATTTTTTGAAATCATTCCTTAGAGATCCACCCTGGAAAAGAGCGTGAGTGCTGACAAAGCGCATGTGGTCGACTGTATAGAACAATGCGTCAGGCGATGTGAAGATGTGGTCATATTCTACCGAATGAGTGTGCATCTCTTCAAGAAGCGTCAGGATCTCGTCCGGGGTGCCGCCGTGAGTAATCAGATGTTTTACAAGGCGTTTCTTAACCAGATAAAGAAGTTTGTGAAATTCAAGATAATTACCGTCCGGGATCATCGCACAAATCAGGTTTATAATTACACGGTCGGTTTCAGCTGTTGCATCGGGAGACGAATAGAGTTTCGACAGTGTTTCTGAAAATCCGTCAGCCATAAGCTTCTGACGAAAACTCAGGAGAGCGTTTCCGTCAAAAACGTCGTCTATCAGATCGTTGCGCGACGGTGGCGGAGAATCCGGAAGCATACTGACATAAGTGAAAGCCTCGGATTTGCGTCCTATAGTGCAGAGATCACGCACAAGCTGTATTATGAGCTCCCATCGCTTTATAGGATCGTCGGTTTTATCTATCATGATTTTCAGTATGTCAGCTTCATGGGCTGTTTGCTCGTTAATGGCTGTTTCGCAGTCGATGTTCTCCTGCGAGCGTTTGGAAAAAGCGTGATTGTACTGCCAGCTCCACCATATATCGAAAGGGAACAGTCTGACGGCCGTTTTGCAGATTTCCTTCATCTGTTCCGTGTCTCCGGTTTGAAATGCAGTTTCGTATTCTTTTTTCAGCTGATCATATTTCTCATCTGCGGAGATTTCTCCGGTGCCCAGCAAAATGTC
>JAEEGL014142632.1_pt1 | contig 11057 bp, 5 predicted proteins | sample 9134231 | NCBI WGS metagenome assembly JAEEGL01 (sample SAMN16246548, study PRJNA631951) | gut metagenome | biome: gut microbiome; feature: rumen; material: fiber-attached | host: Bos | place: Iran: Karaj | collected 2018-10
CAATAAGGCCCGCATGGTGGCCGGCTATTGTTATGACTGGAATGTGAAGCATCGTAGGGGAGATATCGACATTTCACTTCCTGGCGGTTTTACTGCCCAGTGGAACTTGAATAATGACAAGATTTGGGCGATCAACCCGTCGTCATTTGAACAAGTCGGTTGTATCCATACAGCCCAGGGACTTGAATTCGATTACGTCGGCATACTGATTGGACGCGATCTTTCTTATGACCCTGAAACAGGAAGAATTATTACCGATAAGACAAAGATCTCACGTGATGACAATTCCTCGGGCATCCGGACTGCGCCTGATGCTGAAGCCAGAAGGCTGATTCTCAATACCTACAAAACGCTTCTTACCCGAGGACAAAAAGGCTGCTTTGTTTATTGTGAGGATGACAAGCTTCGGGCATATCTAAAGTCGAAGATACAATAAGATTCAATTCAAGCGTTGGATTCCTATATCGTCCTCTCCGCTGAAATGCCTTGCAGAACACTCTGCAGGGCATTTTTAGTAAATAGTATCCCCAAAAATATCCCAAAAACGCGAATTTTGAATTAAAAAAGGTGCTCGCAGGTCGGCACCTTTCGGAGAAGGAACAAGAGATGGGGTCATAGGAATTCACCACCTCTTGGGAAACTAGGGATTTCGTCTTTTTATACTTGCAATAAAGTTTTCTAATTCCTCTTCAGAAATAAAAAGGCCTTGCAATCTCTCAGGACCGCCCTCATCTGTCACCATTAGCATATCTCCCTTGCCAAGTAAATCTTCGGCACCAGCCATATCTAGAATCGTCATCGAGTCTGTATTGGAAGGAAGTCTAAACGAAATACGATATGGAATATTTGCTTTCAAGGTACTCGTAACGATATTGGCTTTTGGATGCTGAGTTGCAATAATCAGATTAATACCAATATTACGCACTCTCTCTGCTAGAGACATCATCATTGATTCGAACTCATTCCGCATTTTGAGCCTTTCAGTTGTTCTTATCAAATTAGAGTACTCATCGATTACTATTACCAAACGCTTCATTTTACTGTCCGGGTGCGATCTGTTATAGGATAGGATGTCACGACACCTAGAATCATGAAGAATCTTTGTCCGCTCTTCCAAATCAACCTCATTCACACGCTTTATTGCCTCTATCGCTTCTTCCGCATTATAAATGACCTTCCCTCCATATAAGTACGGTATTATGTCGTCAAAGAAAACAAAGTCTGTTTGTTTAGGATCAATTATAAGCAATTGTAGCTCATCCGGCGAATAATGTTTAAGCCAACATACAAGTAACGTATACAAGAAAACAGACTTGCCAGAACCGGTAGTTCCAGAAACCAATAAGTGAGGTGCTTTTGCAACGTCAAGGATTCTGAAATCTCCGCTAGGCTTTTGACCAGCGATAGTGTTAAGGTTGCCCTTGGAACCGTCAAGCAAGTTTAAGTGATCCAAAAGATTAATGGTTGTACCACCCTCATAAGGGACATCAACAGCCAAATACGACGTGCTCGGTATCTGGCCTATTATTATACGCCCAGAAGCCTCAAGTTGAAGGGCCAAATCAGCACAACGACGCTCTAGATTCTTGATAGATTCACCTCTCCGCAATTGTACCTTAAACCGAGTAAAGCGAGCAGCTTCTGTAACGTCTTCCGGTTCAACCATCTCTGCACTTATGTTGAACGAGCGCAAGGCTTTATTGAAAAGCAGACACTTCTCTCTTACCCTATCTGAAATAATTGTCTTTAGCGCCTCTTTATCCTCTGAAGAATTGAGAGTTTCATTGGAATTGGGTGTTGACGATACCATGGGAGGCTCATCATGACCTTGAGGAGCATCATCTATGTGGTCATCAGGCGTCTCAACTCGATCGGTTAACAATGATATCTCCTCCGCCGACATCTCCGGTATCGGTGCAGGGAAATCCTCCGGACTTGGGTTCTCTGTATTCTCCAAATGTGTGTCTTTAGAGCACTCTGGCATGAGGTACACCTGGTTGGTAAGAATACTTTGAATCTCCTCTTGCCCAATTGTATCGACCCAATATAGATTGCCTAGATACTTATCCTTCCCCCTATACTGGAGTAAACAACTGTGGTTCTGATTAAAGTCAATGTGGAAGATGGTCTTTCTAACCGTGATTGCGAAGGCCCCCGCGAATAAATTATTAAGCGATGTGGTCAAGGCCTTCTTCTCATTTGGTTCAATCTTGGACTGGTACAGACACTCATATACTTGCTGTCGTAGAACTTCTCTTCTGGAAATAGTCGTGATTTTTTCAGCCTTTCCAAAGATTTCCTTAATTAAATCCTCCAGAATCGAAACCTGTTCAACGGCATGGCCAGAGATATACCATTCATCATCGATAACTTCTGTGGAGAAGGCATTATCGCTATTGGAATATGTTTTAACCTCCATCAGATCTATCGTTGCATGATTTTCGGAATCGACTATAATGCCAACCATATCGGGCAGAGTATCATCATCCCTATTAGATAACCATGTTTGAGCGAGTTGTGTGTCTAATCCAACAAGTAGTGATGATGGTTCTTTACGTTTGTAGTGAATGGCCGCTATGGCCAAGCCCAAACTTCCTTTACCATGGCGTTCGTCAAAAATACGGTTTGTTGAATGGGAGACGATACTAAGAAGTCCGTCATTGTTAATCTTTCTAATAGACTCAATAATCCCGTTGATGCCGTCATCATTAGGGACGAAGTTTCCTAAGCCTCGAACAAGATTATCATACCCCTTCACAAACTTCTTCGAGTTTCTCGAGTAAATACCAATTGAACGATAGTCTGACTCTTTATAGTACAACTTTTCGCTGGCTGTCTGGAAAGATAAATCCCATGACTTCAAACTCTGATCTAAGATGACGAGCCAGTCTGTTTTGTTCAGTAGTCGTTCATAGGTTTCCTGCTTGAGGGGTGTATTGAATGAAGAAGTAGTATGTGTATAAATCGACGGTTGCTCATTCAATTTCTCGATTATGCTGGAATATGTTGTGAAAATACCACCCTCATTAGACGGTCTAATCTCTATTTTGTTTCCTATCGAACTGTATTTGTATACCTTAGGAACACAAAGAGGATGGATATGAATTAACTTTTCATTAGGCGCTTTTTTGACCACAATTTCACTCGGATCAAATAAACATAAAACGTGTTGCTCGCAGGACAACTTCTCCAGTATCTTATCGTAGGACAGATCTGTATCAACAACATGAAATCGGAAATTACTATCCAAACGTCCTCTGACGCTTCCGAGCATTCCCTCATTTAAAGCCGAATCACTTATATTGCCCCATGATTCAGATGCCTTCTTGGTCCTAAAGACGTTAACTTCAATACCAGACTTCTCGAAATCCTTATCGCGCTCAAGAGCCTTCAAAACAGAAACAACGAACTCGATAGATGGCGGATCTATCACAGAAAGCCTGAGCATCATTCCGGCGTGCGGATACAAGCATAGATAGCGCACCAAGTTCTGCTTTAGTTCTTCCTTGCCATTTTCAGAAGTATTAATTTGTGCCTGAGTGGAATAGATCGGAAGACATCCCATTTTCCCGGCAAGGGGCAAGTATTGAGCACCTTGTACGCCAATTGAGTCCAGCACTGTACTCGGAACCAGCATCACGGACAATGGATCGGGGATATCTTCTGATTTTCTGATGATAAAGGCTTTATCATCTTCTGATAGGTATGCCTCGTCCATCACTTCCACTCCGCGACTCTCTTTGATCTCATCTGACAATTTGATGTATTTCCACAGATAGAGGGGGTTAAGTGGCGTAGGTACCGCATGAATATTATGACGTCCAACAATATTGACATAGTCAAGAGAAACAATCATATTGACTATATACTTTGCCACGCCTGGATCCTCATCCCAGAGTCGACTAATCTCCTGGTTGACCGTATTCAAAAGAGCCTCATAATCAGCCAGATAATTCGCAAAGATATCCGATTTAGCAATCACTTGAAGCATCGGAACATCCTGAAGCCTCTTTCTAAATGGAGCAACTACTTCTCGTGACTTAATAAACGCCTGAAGCCTTTCTTTAATTTCGACAGCTCCATCGACTCCCATATCTGTGTAGTTATCAAGAAACTCAAATACTGGAGTCAAATCGCCTTTGTTAAAGACATTAAAAGTATATTTATCAATGTTGGATATTGCATCAGCAGGAGATTCAACATCAGCAAGGAGTGTCCCGCCAAAATCATCCTCTCCAGTCATGTCATCAGATATAGCCAATGTTACTGGATTGGAAACATACTGAATCTTCCCATACCCTTCTGCACTGACAGATATCTTTGGTTTTTCTTTGTCTTTCTGTTGCTCCTCCTCTTCTTTGATTCTATCCAATAATGTTTCAATAGCATCAGAGTTATCATCGAAGACTAATTGTGCGCCCACGGAAGTGGGAGAAAGAACTCTATTACTCAATGAGGGCGAGGGCTTTGTTGATTCCTTACGAACGGACTTTAAGCAATTATCAACATCTTCAATATCCATCTTCGCCAAAAGAGAAATCTCTTTTGTCTTGTAATACTGAAGGATGAGACGAGGTAGCTCGATATCATGTTCTGTGTCAGTCGCATAGTTAGTTATGCTCTGACGCTCGTTCTGCTCCAGATTTTCGATACGCTGAATAATATCGTGATTGTACTTAACCCGTGAGATGATGTCACTTGATGTGGGATTCTTTGCGTCTATTTTCCGGTCTGCGCACAACCCCAAGAGATAGTATTGTTTTCGAAGAACCGATGGAAGACTTTCCACATCCGGGACACTAACTAGTGCTTCGAGGTATTCCACGATTCGCTCAAAACTCAAAATGTTCTGGATAGATCGTTTTCCAAAGGCCTCCAACATAGCCTTGACAGTTGAGTTTAAGTTGCCAGAAAAACGTTCCTTAACAACCTTTACACACTCTAAATAAATATCTCGGAGAGTAAGACTTTGGAACCATTGCAAAGACGAAATCTTTTCAAGGTCAGACCTCTTTACGATTAACACCCGAAAAATAGACTCATCACCTGAATTTCGGGATGATTCTGCCTCTTCTACAGTATAAAAGAAACTGATGCTTTCCGAGTAAACACAGTGGGCTTTAATCTCGGATATTTCATCACCCGTGAATCCGATAAAGAATACCGCAATGGGCTTTGAGTTATTTACTTGGCTAAAGAGTTCTACATAATTTAACGCAGGTAAATTTGTGACAGATACACCATACTCCCCAGAAGCATTTTTCTTATCTATCAACCTTGCAACAACAGTTGTTAATAAGTTCATAATTATGCCCTCCAATTAATTACTGTAACACCATCAGCATACCTCTTTGCATGCCCTAATGAAATTAGAGTATCCGCGACAGTTTTGGCATTCAACACCAACTCTCCACGTAAATCACCTGGAGTATTTTGGGAAATGTTAAAGTGCTGCAGAATCGACATCTCTTCCTCAATCTCACATCCTAACAAGATATTATATGTGGCCGTCAACTTCTTGCCAAACTCTTTATAGTTAATGCCGATCTTAATGTCATCTTCGGACAAAACGCTCAGAGAAAGGGTCTCGAGAGTAAAACTATCCACATTATAACGTTTAATCTTAATTGCTTCGCTCTTGGGTCCTGCTAAACCAAAACGAACACTCAGCACGCGACAAAAATCAGAGGGCGAGTTATTGACATACTTGAAGGTATACAATGCCATCTGAATGGCCCTTGACAAAGCCTCAATCGGAGAACCCTCTCCTGTATTAAAATTCTGGAAATAGCTCTTTATGGCAGGACGCTGTTTGTCATCGTCTTCTGTAGTGACAAAACGCAGATCATGATTGATCCAATCCTCGCATCCTTCTACTGTATCCTCAATTATATCATCGCTAAGAATCCTCTTGATACATTCCACGAAATAGTCTTCAACTGCTTTTTTTGCAATAGTGAAACTCTGTTCGCTTGCTCGTTTCATGGATTTCGAGCCCATATTAGCGTCAACTAAAATGGGAGCATAAATGGAATCCGTTAATGAAGTGACGGCATTCGTTATATAAAAGAAAGCACAGAACCCAGCAAAGTTAACCATCCTCTCCTGAACAATAAGCGGATTCTTGGCTTCTCCGGTAAGTATCAGGTTGGCAGCTAAACGATCAAAGCCATCTCGTAAAACTTGTTTACATGAATTCCAATTAATCTCGTCTTCACTAGGATAATTGAGTGGAGACGACTTAATTTTGTCCCCTTCATTAACAAGTGTTAGAATAGGTTTAAGAATTCGTGTAAGATCATTATGGTCATTATTCAAGGCATCGGCTAACATTTTCAGAGCCGGGGAACGCTTCCCTTCGATCTCTTTAGATAACAACTCGAACACAAAATCACCGATCCTCGCTTCTGCTAAAACTCTTGGATGAATCAGCCAGAACGAACTCACTGTATACGCTGAACTATCGTAACTTGGATATACTGTTCTATCATGGTTCACGACAGAGGTAATCATTTTGCGCAGCTGCGTTACTCTATCCGGATCCGTTTGCTCTCCATCCTCCAAAATCGAAGCGTATTCCTTAATGATATCCTCAGAAGGTTTTGTCTTTTTCACTGTATTATAAAGAAGCCATTTATGAAGATCATCATTATCCACCTCTTTATTAGTGACACAGCGAAACAAACCATTTGCAATATGCGATGGTTTGGTTGAATTGGATGACGGATTAAAACCCAAAAACTCCGTGCTAGCAATCCTGTCAGCTAGAATATCCAAAGTTCCTTTAGCCATATCTAGTTCTCCTCCGTGAATGTATACTTATCGTTAATAATCAAAATAGTTCTAGCATAATTAGAACTATGGCTAGCCACTTTGAACTCTCCATCGCCATACTCCTCCGGTAGATCATTATTAGCTAATTGCTGCAAAAAAGTATTAACAGACTGAAGATACTGAGGTGGCAACAAAGATACTGGATAACCCTCATCAACAGACTCAAGAACCCTCAAAAAGTCCATATCAAGATATAAAGAAGGACACTCCGATTCCTTATCGTTCCTTCTATACTTGAGAATCAAATGATTCGGAATGAACTCCATCCCAGAGAGCCATGTGGCAGGACGAGGCATGTAGAGTTCAAGGTCTCTAGCATCAACGAAAGAACTCGAGACCCAAACATCCGTATCTAAACTCCGGTTAAAGTGGTGGGTCGTCCAGATTTGTAATTGGCTACGATTACTATCAGAAGGAACAGTTAATTTATTGATGGACCGAATTATTGTTTCCTTGATTTGCTTTCGCTTTGATTCAAAGACATTAAACAGATCATATTTCAATATGTCGGAAGGCTGCAAATCATATAAGTCTGCTCCTCCTAAATTCTCAAAATAGTACTTTCTTTTAAGCTGTCTGAACAATTCAATTGCTGATTCCGAATCGTCATTGAAACGATCGTCACTCGGAAATAGGTCTGAAGCGCCCAATGTCCAACGGTCTTTAATCTCGCCATTCCATAACTGTTCATCAAGAGAAGGTATTGTGAGATTAACGGGGTCGTATTTCTGAATAGCTTGTAGAAGAATATTTGCGCCAGAAAACAGTGCCGTATAATATGGCATATTCTGCGTTTCTTCAAATTCACAAGCAGTGAGCATATAAGCAAATGCCCCCATAATATCTCTCATTGCAAAATGCTCATTGCCCAAAGTGACCAGATTAAATAGACTGATTACCTGTCCCCGTACGAAAGAGTCATCAAGAGCCTTTATGTTGTACTTTAGAGTTTCAGAGAGATTCTCCTCACCTCTAAGCAAATCACACATCTTTGCAATAATCAATTCAGGAAGGTGACGATCCTTATCCAATAAGTTCCTATTGTTTAGATCGACAACAACAACTCTTTCAGGTCGCGCCAGGGAATTAGAGTAGACAATTGCGCTATCCCGTACATTTACAATCTCATCGTATAACTGAGGATCCTGGTGGCGGATCTCCTTTAGCAAAAGCATAAAAGGATACTCATTAGCCGCTACGATGGCAGGTCTCGATGACTCCAAACACTGGATTACCTGCGTGGCCACTTCCGAATAGTTGCCCACGTTATTAAGGTCCGTCTCCGTATAGACATCCGAAGGTTTGGCAATAGACTTTATGAGGAACGTTTTACCATCTCCGGGATTTCCAGTAACAAAAACGACTTTCTTTTGAGAAAGGTAATTCTCGATCATTTTTTCCACGTTCGACTCAATGTGAAGCACATTAAGTTCATTCTCGCCCATATGATCCGAGTAACAGTTTTTACCGTTGTAAAGCTTTTTTATGTACTCTAGCGCATTCATAAAACAGACTATAACCTATTACTTAACAACAATTTATCCGCAATAAAGGCATCTAAACGTTCCTCTATATTCACCGATCCCAAACGGGTTTTTAGCCATCGTTCATACCAATAATCTATGATCTCCTGAGTCCTATTCGATATGTCTTCTTCGTTATCGACATGAAAGTTATAATGAAGTTCATCCGTAAACCCAAGGAGGAACTCATTTGTGTTGGTCGCTAATTCGATTGAGTAGACAATTCTTGGAGAATAATGCTTAAGGAAGGAGGCGGCTTTGATACCTAGCAGGGTCAGCCCCCGATTGATTAATCGAAACCTTGGACTTGTTCCTTCCCCGAAAACATGGCTTATTCGTTTCCCGCCGTCAATAATCTCCAGCATCCTGGATAATGCCGTGGTCGTTTCAGACGAGAAATAAACAGTACCAAACCCCTCTGTGATTCCCATCTTTCTGAATTCTAGGTTAAATCCATCTTTGAAAGGAACCCTTATTCTGTTATACTGACTGCTACCCGAAGAGTAAAGACTTGTTGTACCAAGAAACGCAAGGCGGCTGTCCCGAATAACTCGCTCACCTTTCATCCTGGACGCTATCTCGCTAACCTGATTCTGATATCTTTCAGTATATCCTTTAATGACAATAGGGCTACACGACAACATACTGACAAGTTTGCCTCCCAATAATTCATTATAAGGAGGGACAGCTCCACAGACGATGATTTCCATCATATTGGAACCGATTTTACATTTTCTGTTGGCAAGCAGTGATCGAGTAATTGCCTTTCGGCCGGAATCATTAGATAATAGACTCCTTAATCTTTCTTCTGCGGTTGTCCCTTTTACTGACTGAAACGCTAACTTTGACTCAAGAAGTTTCGCCAACTCTGCCGTTCTCTTTCTAGTAAACAAGACAGAGCATGCCTCTTGGCGCCAGTCTGGGTTCTTTGCATTCTTATTATTCAAAGAACGTAACCGGAGATCTTCACTTTTTGTAAACAAAAGATTGATAAAATCTTGCGTGGGATTTGCAATCTGCTCGTCACAATTCAAATCTCCAATATAAATGTCCGCTAATGCAATATCCACGTTCTTTATTAACTGAGTGAGCACTTTCTCCGAATAACACGAAACGCGTGCATGATATGCATCCTCAGTTTCTATGAAATGCTTATTTGAGACCTTTATCGTTTTTTCAGTGTCGGACACTTTCTGTTCATAATGGTCTGTTTCACTTTTGCGTTCAAGAGAGTTACGAATTGCTTCGACAGTCCATCCTATCTTATCGTCACGAACAGTAAGATTGAGGACAGAATTACCTAAGGCAAATATGCCAATAATAGGATGATTGTCTTGACCGGCATCTCTAACCAAATAATACATGTTCCTTCCAGGCATGGTCTTATAAGGGATTGACCATGTATATCGGAAATATCGCCAAATGTCAGCTAGTTTTAAACCTGTATACTTGTCTCGATTTCCTGAGACAAGTTCAATATATGGTTTACAAACTTCTTCTTTGTTACGAATCTTTGTTATTAGCGCTTCGGGGTCGCCGATTAAAGCCTTTATGGATACAAGGCGTCCTTGGTACAAACGTTCTCGTTCCATTGACTTGATGAAATAACGAACACTCTTCACTTTAAACTGAGCATCTGTTTCCGAGTGTAGCCTGTACTTGATATGGTCTTTATCTGCAATATTATCGCTCTCCATCCGAAGGTACAAACAGTTTTTATCTATGTCAAAAATCCAACCTTGGAGGGAAAGATCGTATAGTATGTTTAAACAAGCCAAATATTTTATGGCGTCAAGATTATTATCCCCTCTGGCCTTAAAGAGTTCAATCTCTTTGAGAAGGAACTCCTGACGATTGAGGGGGAGAGATTTTCCAAGACGAGTTACAAGAGTCTCGAACATCTTGGCGTATTCGCCCGAAAGGTCGGGCGCAAAACGCTCTGTTGCAATATCTTGACTATCTATATGTTTTTTACGGGACATATCCAAGTTCCTTGTGGTTATATTTTACACCAATTTACAAAATTACAGAATCTTTTTCATTTATTACATTCATGAATCCGCCTTTTGGATAGCCTTTTCACGTTTCCATGCCAGACCATCTACGAGATTCCTTCTTTATATCACCTTGAGCCGATTCTGTATTAGGATAACAGGTATCTTGATCCTCATTCCAAATAGGCAGATGTTCGCACTTATTATGCGACACATTTCTCATTGACCGAGTCGCAATGTATAAGATAACTACGACAATAATCACTATGTGAATTTGCTCTTCGCACAATTATAAACTACCCCACACTAACCAGCAGCAACAGGGCCTCGAAAACTACGAAAGCGACAGCTAGGGCCCTGGAAAGAAAGCCGGACTCCCTGTCCCGCCGCAATACTCTTCAGGTCTTTCTTGTATTGGGAGAAAAGTTCCTTCTGCCCCATCTTGTATTCCTCAAGGGCCAATTTCTGATTAGAAAGGAGAAATACCCTGATATGCCTGATTATTAATTGAATCACCCGCCGGGTCGTCGTTTCCAAACGCGCTCCGGCGGGATTCCTTATGTTTTCTCCATTCTTTAAGGACGGCGCAGCAAATTGTCTCGTCGTCCATGCCTTCGTCAAAGAGATTACCGACGAGGTCTATGATATGCTGCGGCAGCTGCATTCCGATCATTTTGAAAGGCAAAGGTAAGGCATGCCTGCAAGA
>JAEEGL014348782.1_pt1 | contig 11057 bp, 6 predicted proteins | sample 9134231 | NCBI WGS metagenome assembly JAEEGL01 (sample SAMN16246548, study PRJNA631951) | gut metagenome | biome: gut microbiome; feature: rumen; material: fiber-attached | host: Bos | place: Iran: Karaj | collected 2018-10
CTGCTGTTTACAAAAAAGATGAAAAAAAATATGTTAGTGCAAGTGATGCAAGTGTTGTAGTTGATCCTAAGAAAGCTAACTCACAAGCATATGTTAATCTGCTGAGTGCTTTGAATAGGGTCCGTAGATTAACTGATGATAATACACCATTGGAGACACTTGAGGCCTACAGGTATTTACGAGATGCAGCTAAGGCATACAATAATAAGATTGATGCTAAAACTTTTGCTGGAAGACGTGAGAATGGTAAGGCAAGAAGAAGGCTTTCTGGAGAGGTCTTTAGTACTGCAGATTCTACTATTAAACAGCTAGAAGGAGCTATTAGCGATATAGAATTGGACACTTCAATTACTAAGCAGGAGGCAGAGCTCGAGTCAACCAAGACGGCTGCAAGAACAGCATTTAATGAAAAAATACAACAATACATAGATGGGGCAAAGCCTATAATCAGTAGTCGGTTTGATTATAATGAAAACCCTGATAAATACAATAAGAAATATAGTGAATTACCAAAAGATGAATTAAGGCTCAGGGTAAACAGAAATAACTTAATGCTTGGTATTGTAGAGGGGTATATTATTTATTCATTAGAAATGAATATGGGAAAAGATGGAGCTTACCCTATTCCAGCAACAGACATTAATGAGTCGTACTTGGAAGACAGAATTAAAGTGGTAATGGGTACTAATGCATATAGAAGGCTAAAAGAGTCATTTAAAACGGAAGCTGATGTTAAGAAAACGATGGAGGAATTGAAAAAAAATCCTAAACTAGCTATAGAAAAATTTAATTCTTTTAAGAAGGAAAATGATAAATCGCTAGTAGAGGAGGAGAATGTCAATAATAATAAGCGAAACAAGAATATAGAACAGGAAGTAAACAACAATAATATTATTATTAACATGTAGCTTCACAAAGGTACGCAAGTGATGGCTAGGTACTAGGCTATCTTGGGGTGAGTTAGGAGGAGCGTATGCCAAATAAAGTTAATGCATGGGAAAGCAATACATTTCGTACTATAGAACAAACAATCCGACTTGGGAATATATTTAATTACCTGCCGAATGATGTATTCTCAGCAGAGGAGTTTGCTCATGTTTTAAATTTAGGACAGGGAGGAGATTTTGGTACCGCTACTGAGAATGAACAGCAGTCAAGAAAATCCCAATTTAATAATATTGCACAAGTAAACGAAGCTGGAAAGCTTATTATTCAAGGAAAAATATTTGAAACCAACATTCCAGGAGCTGCAGCATATGACTTAGTTGACAAAACACTGGAGAAGGCAGTGGAGGAATTACGTGCACAGGGGACAAAAAGAAATGATCCTAGAATAAGTAGGTTTTACAAAGACTTAGCGGATGTACATGATCTTAAGAGTGGAAATATTGCCAAGTTGTATTTTTCATCTCCTTACTTATCAAATTTGTCAACAGCTATGACCACGCTTGTAAACCCTAAAGGCGTCAGTTCAAATGAATTAAAGGCACAGCTGACTGTTCCATTGTATGAGGCAGCCTTTGACTTTACACATGCAATCGCGGAGGAAATAGGAGCTGGACTTGGTGCGCAGGATAATGTATATGCGTGGCAGGAAGAGTCTGATGCGAGACATTTGGATGATATATATAAGTCTCATGCTAATATTTTGGAACAGTATGCAAAATTGAAGGAATTCTATGACGATCCTCAAGAACAGACTACAGCATATATGACAAAGCCATTAGCTGATTTATTTGGGCGAAACAATGCTAAGGGTGAAAGCATAGATGCCTATATTGGTATGATTCGAGGGGAAAACCAGGCAATTCGCAATGGCTGGTCTAGAACTGATATGTTTGTGCTTGGTGCAATTGGGGGTATTGAGGCTGAAATAAAGCGTCAGGAAGACTTCATTGCTAAAATGCCAAATAATGAGGATAGAACCTCTCAGAAACAAGCATTATTAAAATTTAAAACACAGTTCTATCAATTAAAAGACTCTTGTTACCATCAAGTAGTAGGCTCAGCAGCAGAAAAGCTGGAAATTGCTAATAAAGTAAAAGCATTTGTTGAAGCTTCTAATGCTAAAGATGCTGCAGCTATAGACAAGCTATGCTGTGCTACTGTTGCAAATAATATCGATAAGCTTAATGAGATTAGTATAGCTTTAAATGCTACCAAGGTAAAAGAGGAGGCTAATCCAGATTCAACGAAGAGCCATATTAAAATAGAAGACCCATTAGGCTATCTAGCTCCTATATATGCAAAAGCAAAAGAATCAAAAGATTTCGACAGATTTGTAGAGGAATATCTTGATTTAAAGGAAAAGTTTGCAAGTCAGCCCGAAAAACTTAATCAATTAAAGACTTCAATGAATCACATGTTTGCTTTGGACAAAGATAATTTGAAAGAGTTCCATAAAGCTGTTGCTAATCACTATTATGCAATACAGGTGGAATATGGTCAGATGTTAGAGCAAAAGACACGTGAGATTCTAGAGGGAAATGTAAAACTAGATATTGAATTGGGAAAAGTGGATTTTTTACGCAAAGATCAGATGTTTGTCAGAGGAATGGCAATCAAAATGATGGAAAAGTCTGCTGTTAACAAGAAATTAGAAGGGCTGAAGGAGTTATTTGAAGCAACTATAGTAGATAATAAGCATAATAAAAGAGGACAATATTTGACTAATACCACTGATGGTTTATCAAAGGCGGAAAGATATGATTATTACAGACAAGGAAGAGACCATTCTACAAAATTAGATGAGGCTTTTGGAATATCCACTGATAAGGATGGCAATTTTACCAAACCCGACAATGATAAAGTGATATCTACTATAAGAAAAGAAAGTGTTTTAATTGACAAGTACATGAATAAATACGGTCAGCTGCAAGGTACTATAGCTAAGCATTTAGACATATTGGATAAGCTTGCTCAAGGAAGAACGAATAATTCCCAGGCGTTTAATAATATGATCACTGCACTGCAAAAAGTTAGTACTGTAACTGTAAATGGAACACCTCGAGAGCTGAATGATGCAATTATAAATTTTGGAACTGCAGCAAAAGTATATGAAGATAAAATTAATTCTCAGACCTTTGCCGGAATTCTGACCAATGGAAAGCAAAGAATAAAAGAGTCTCAGGAATTACAGAAATTATCTAAGGAATTTTATGACATATTCAGAAGCATTCCAGAATATATATCGGTAAATGAACCAATCATAGAGCAGTATGACAGAATAAAAGAGAATCAAAAATCCCTGCATAATGGTTTTAAAGACGAGATGGAGGCTAATCTTAAAAATGAAATCAATGTTATTATTGAAAAATCATTAGTGGAATATAGTGAGAACTTAGGTCCCGAGGGAAACAAAAATAATATAGCAAAAGGAATTGCAAACGTTATCTTATTGTCATCATTAAAACAAGAGTTAAATAGCCAAGATAATAATACGCTAGTCTGTAGTGAGGATTATAGAATGGACAAGTTAGTAGCTGGTTCTTTGAAATTATGTGATGACGAAGGATTTACATATTTAATGTCTGAAATTAAGGATGAGAACAGTTATAACAAGTTTTGCAATGATGTTAGAAATAATCCGGATAGTCTTCTAGCGAAATTAAACCAGGAACGTGCAAAGGTAAAAGCTCAGAATATTGACAGCAATTACATCAGTAACCTGCACAAGGATAATCTTGAAATAGCCAATAATAATAACATTATTCAAAATGCACCTCTGTAAGGTATTAAATAAGTGGAAGAATTACGAATTGATGCTTCAATGGAAAATGTAGATAGATTGATTTCTATTCTCGATGAGAGATTAGAAGCGGTGGATTGCCCTATGAAGACCCAGCTACAGTTGGATGTAGCTGTGGAGGAGGTATTTGGCAATATCTGTCATTATGCCTATGGGCAGGCTACTGGCGAAGCATTAATCCGTATGAACATTAGTGACACTCTGGTAGAAATAACATTTATTGATTGGGGGCAGCACTTTAACCCATTGGAAAAGGAAGAACCTGATGTGGAAGAAGAGGCTTTGAGCGAAAGCGTTGGTGGTCTTGGAATCTTCATGGTAAGGGAAAGCATGGATGATGTTACCTATGAATACATTGATGGGAAAAACTGCCTGACAATTGTAAAAAAATTGGTTTAGCTTGATAGGTTTTAAGGAGGCGGCTTAATGGCAAAGCTTAGCAATTATTTAAATATAAAAGCAGATCCTCAGCTTTCAGCCAATGTGAAGCGAGTTTTGGAGGCATATTTAGATAATGTTGTGCCATTGGGTAATCAGATTAACAAGGCTGCTCAAAATTATTTTGCCGATAAATCTGTGGAATATGATGTGAGGGAAACTAGCAGACTTGGTTGGCTATTTGCAGATGATATTTCCCTGTCCAAGCCAGCTGAGGATGTTGGCTTAAATCAAGCTTTGTCATACCCTCTAAGTGGACAGATTCAGCGAGAAAACTTATTGGATAAATTTTATAGTATTGTCCAAAATATGGACTTTAGAAAAATGGATTATTCATGTCTTTCTAGAAATGACAAGACTTCTCGCATGGATAACGGGCTAACTCAATCTGAATGCGATATGCTAAAGACTATGCAAATGGTTATTTTAGCCCAGTGTATGAATACCAAAGCCCAAGAAAATCGTGAGTATTATTTAAATCGAAAATCACTTCTCTCTCCAATTGAATTGTATAAAGAAGTGATTAACCGAGAATACGCCTTTATGGTGGGAGAGGGGATTCAATTATTTGTCTTTAGAAAGAATGGCTATTCAGGAGATCTATCTAAAGGGGATAGAACGCATAATATTAGCATGTACAATATGGATGTGAGCCATAACAATTCTAGTTCATCATCCATGGGTATCCAGCAAAAATTGCAAATGAGAGAGCAGATATATGCCTACAGGATGGCTATGGTAAATGGAGACACTGAGGTTCCTGAGCCTGTTCTCAAATTCAACATAAATGATAATTGGAATTTTGATGATGTAGATTCCTGCTTCGATGCAATTAAAGCTGGGGCTACTCCAAGTAATACGGCTAAAGATCAAGTTGCAGCTATAGCAAATGCCATTACAGGTAATTTGGATGGGCTAATTGATAAGAGTAATCCTAAAGATAAGTTTTCGCAAATATTTATTGATGGAGTAAGTGTCAGCGATTATTGTGAAAAGATAATGCCTAAAAACCTAAACGATTATACGAAGTATTATTTCTATGCATCTCAGTTAATTAAGGCAATGCGCAGTGGTGAGCATCATGTAGAGACAGTTGTGAGGTATATGGATAATAAGGGTGATATGAAGGCCACATTTATGTCTTATGAGCCAGACCTTACACCTTTGGCACAGGCTGAGAAAGAGGCGAATCATAGTTGGTTCAGACGTACATTTTTTGATTGGGGACCATTCAAAATCAAAACCTGCAAGACTAGACAGCAGGCTCTAAAGGCAGCTGATACAAAAGCCGCTGCAGAGGCTCGTCATAGTCTCATTGAGTCGAAATATCATATTATTTCTGCTACCAATGCTAATCCTAAGAAAATTTATCTTGTTCCAAATGAAATCGAAAGCCTTGAAAAAGTAAAACATCCCAAAAAACCTGATTTCATGATATGGCGTCAGGATTTATTAACAAAGAAAAATACACAAATAGCTAACAAAAAGAGTGCGGTGAGCGTGGATTACAATATAAATATTTTCAATAATATTCATGCTATTACTAACGATTCTACTAATTGCTTTTATGAAACCTTTTTTATGGTAGCTACTAATAAATTTGGTGCTGGAAATGCTATTTCATTGATTTCACGCTTGGCAAACAATAGTGAGACTCCACAAAATCTAATAACGGAAAAACAACAGAATATGGTGAAGGAAATAGGAGAGGAAAAAGTAGATAGTCACTATAGATTTCAGCATATTCATGATGTTACCGCTAAATCATTAGAATATATTTTCAAAAACGAAGGAATAGAAAACAAAAATGTAGGAGTTACCCTAGATATATTGAAATCAATTTCAAAGGGGTATCAAGAAGAGAAATTCGTAAATGCGGTATATAATCTAGTTAAACCATCTATCGACATAGAAGAAAAGTGTGGTGACATATTAAAAAATTTAGAGAAAAATCCAAATGACAAGGTTTCTGAGCAGGATTTGAAATTTTTAAATGACAAGATTTTAGAGCAAAAAATTAACGTAATTCTTTCCAATAAATTTTTACAGGAGCTAGATAAAGGACCATTTACTGATGCAACCTACAACAGCGAGGGAGCTGAAATAATCAAGCATTATTTTGGTGAGAGCAATGAAGAGTACGAAAATATAGTCAATCAAGTTAAGGCTAACAGTACCGGATTTTTTAAGAATGATAATCCTGACGATGTTCTGTACAAAGTATTTTTAAATAAAGGCTTTATTACAGATGACTTTGTAAATACAGTCCAGAATGTTTTGAATGGAGTAGATAAACAGGCTAAAGGACCAGCTGCAGCACATGAAAATGCTAAGCAGCTAGATAGTCGGCATAACCAGAAGGTACCAGAAAACATTGGGGTGGCGCCAGTGCCACAAGCGTAATTGGAGGAATAAATGGAGTGGTCAGCAAAAAACATTTTTTGGAATACAGGAGTGCGAACTGTACTGTTTTTATGCTTAGCATTTGTGGTTCCATTCTTTGAGCTAAAACATGGTATTGATGAGGCAAATCCATATTTTGTAATTAGTGTTAGTGTCGACATTGCCGGCATGTTGGTGGCTTATGTCCTAATGGTAGGGCTTTATACAGATAGTAAAATAAGTGGGCGCAACACCTTTTATTTGATCGGACTAGTCATTACCACCTATGTATCCCTTTTTTCTGATGCTATTGGATGGATTGTTCAGGATAAACCAAATTATATTTTAATCAATCATATTAGTAGCCTTGTATACTATGTAGCTGATTTACTCCAGGCATTTTTCTTTTGGAGATACACTCTTACTTACCTAAAAGTAAAAAACAGAAAAATTATTTTGGCGGATAAATGGGGGCAAATTTGTTTTCTTATTTCATTGGTCCTCATTATCCTCAATCTTAAATTTGGTTTTTACTATACAATTAGCAGCGAGGGCGATTATGCCCGCAGTTCCTACAATTGGCTGTCAATTGTATATTCTTTAATAATGCTTATTATGTCACTTGGCGTCGTGGTTATTGAGAGAAAGCAGCTGCGAGGCTTTCAAATAGTGGCATTTTTCTTATATGCATCAGGTCCATTAATAGCGGCTTGGATTTCTACATTTACCTTTGGACTTTCCTTGAATCCAGCTGTATCCATCATTTCTATACTCTTAATGTACTGCGTTTTGAATGTATTAGAAGGTGATGCAAAAGCTGTAGCAGACAACGAGATTTCCATTGCCTCGTCCATCCAGGAAAATGTCCTGCCGAAGACCTTCCCATATTTACCAGACAGAAAAGAGTTTGATATATACGCAATCATGAAGCCTGCCAAGGAGGTTGGTGGAGATTTCTATGATTTCTTTATGGTAGATGAAAAAAGGATGGCACTTGTTATAGCTGATGTTTCCGGCAAAGGTATTCCTGCAGCACTTTTCATGATGACCAGTCGAACACTTATTAAAAACAGACTTCAGGCGGGAGATGATTTGTCCCATATTATGGAAGATGTTAACAACCAGCTGTGCGAGGGCAATGTGGCTGATTTGTTTATAACTGTTTGGGTTTGCATTATTGATTTGACCACTGGTCACTGCAAGTCAGTAAACGCAGGTCACGAGTATCCAGTCCTTAGAAGAGCCGGTGGAAAGTATGAGCTCATTATCAAGAAGCATTCTCTGGCAGTTGCCATGTTTGAAGGCACCAAATATGGCGTTGATGAATTTGATATGCATCCAGGTGACAGCATATTTGTATATACGGATGGTGTTACCGAGGCAATGAATAGAAAAAACCAGCTGTTTAGCAAGGAGAGATTGGTTGATGTCCTTAATCGCAATCCTGAGAGCAAGCCAAAAGAGACAATAGAAGGTGTGCTTGGAGCGATTTCAGATTTTGTAAGGGATGTAGAACAGTTTGATGATACAACAATGCTTTGTATGACCTATTATGGTCCTCGTTAGTATTGGGGTTAGCAGTTGTTTGGAGAGCCGTATGTTGAAAAAATCCGTAGTGAAAGAATTCCTGAATATTGCATTGGTCACTATTGTGTTTTTGGGCCTAGGGCTCGCTGCGGCACATTTTGCTAGCAGTGTAGGCTTTGAGCATATTCATAGGAAACACCTTATTAATGTATCCCTGGATATATTTGGAATGATGTTGGGATACGTTCTACTACTAGGAATATATCTTGATAAGAGAAAAACAGGGGGCACTGCCAAATATTTAGTTGCCCTTATCATAGTGATTTATATTGCTATGTTTACCGATGCGATTGAGTATATTTCAGATTGCATTGGTGATTTTAGGACTTTTAATGTTTTTGCCAACACTGTATTTTTCATTATGGGACCAGCGGAGGCAATATGCTTCTGGCACTACACAATCCACTATCTTGATGTTAAAAATAGCAGTTTGCCTATTTTTAAGTGGATAGTAAATGTGGGATTTGTTTTATCAGTAATCATTAGAATAGCAAATATAAAATACGGCTTTTATTTTATCGTGGATGCATATGGTGAGTATCACAGAGGACCTTACTACATTGTTTCCAAGATATTCTTCATTATCATGATGCTGTTTTCACTGGCTGTTATTTTTGTCAAAAGAAGGCAGCTTAGGACAATCCAGCTGGTGGCTGTGTTCATGTATGCCATAGCACCAATCACAATTGGAATAACATCAATCTATATTAGAGGTATATCCTTCACACCAATTACCTCTATGATTGTGGCATTATTTATGTACTGCGCTTTGAACGTTACACAGGGACGTGAGATAGCAGTTGCTGAGAATGAAGTGGCAGTGGCTTCATCCATCCAGGAAAACGTCCTGCCAAAGACATTTCCATATTTGCCAAACAGAAAAGAGTTTGACCTGTTTGCTATCATGAAGCCGGCCAAAGAGGTTGGTGGAGACTTCTATGACTTTTTCATGGTTGATGACAACCATTTAGCACTTGTCATCGCTGATGTTTCCGGCAAGGGAATCCCAGCAGCATTATTCATGATGACCAGCCGTACTCTAATTAAAAATAGAGTTCAGGCAGGAGATAGCCTGTCTACTATTTTAGAGGATGTTAATAATCAGCTGTGTGAGGGAAATGTTGCGGACCTTTTTGTAACAGTTTGGATAGGGATTATTGATTTGACTACAGGACATTGTGTAGAAGTTAATGCAGGTCATGAGTACCCAATCATTGGCAGGGCTGGGGGCAAGTATGAGGTTGTAATATCAAAACATGATATGGCTGTAGCCATGTTTGAGGACCAGAATTTCACAGAGCACGAGTTTACATTAAATTCTGGCGATCGCATTTTCGTATATACGGATGGTGTCACAGAAACCATGAATCCTGATGACGAGATATTCACCAAGGAACGCCTGGTAGACATTTTAAATAATCATCCGGACGCTTCACCAAAGGAGGCCATCGACATAGTCCTTCAGGCAATAGATACCTTCGCTGCAGGTGCCGAGCAGTTTGACGACACCACCATGCTGTGCATGCAGTACAACGGAGCCTAAGGGGGGATTAAATAAAATCAAAAATGTTTAGCTGATTATCCACCCATGATTTCTGAGGAACATCCTTAATAATATCGTCTATGCGATAATCCCCGATTAGGAATGGTGATTTTGGATCATGATTTTTTCTGTTAACTATCACCTGATCAAAATCATTGTTGGCGTAGCAATATTTGCACAGGTGAGCACAGGTATCATATGCCCCAATGTCGCAATGAAGATAGCAGGCACATTCTTTTCTAGATGCTTGGGTGGCAGGTACAATCAGTCTTTTCCCAATAGCCTTTTCATAGGTTTCTACTGTCATGCATCCCCTGCAGTCAGCACCGAATTGTACTAGATAATCACCCTCGCCACATGGCTTTACCACCATGTTATGGCTAGCCGCTATCTGTACAATCTTTTCGCCAAGCATTAATTTTTCATCCCTGGTTACAGGCTTGGCTTCAGGAAAATTTCTTTTTACTTTGTCATATATATCAATAAAGCTGATGACTACAATATTTGTGTATCCGTCAAGCTCCTTTGCATACTCTTCGAATTTCTTCAAATGGAAATCAACTGTGTATTTCTCATCTATAAAAATAGGATCATATCTCCATCCAATTGCGTTGGTGCCTACTTTACTAGCCAGGTATTTGAAGTCCTCTAGTATTTTGTGCTTATCAGGCACATTAGGCTCTATATCTTTATCGTATCCCGTTATCGTAACAAACCAATACTGACCATAGTCCTTCACTAAATCTAAGTACGGAAAGAAAGGTGCTGGATTCTTAGAACAAAAGCCTATTACGTCCACCACCTGAGGATTAAGCTGATACCTACTGACTTGTATTGGATTATATGGATTTCTTACACAGACAAATCCCTCTTTTAATCTGTTGGCAAACCACTCAGGATAAAATGCTGGGATGTCTGTCCTCTGACCAGTGTTTATTATCATGTGACTAATAATATCACATTTTCCCGCATAGCATCATAAGGTGAAAATATTGCCTTACGAAATCATTTTCATGAGAACTTTTTCTGGACCGGTTCTTATGACGCTCATGAAGTCATAGTTTTGCAAGTAATTAGCCTGAAGATGACTATATGAGATGAGATTGCTTTAAATATATAGTCAGGATTGAGAGTGGAAATGAAGAATTTTTTAAGATTGCACTATATGAGAGGAGAATACTTTAAATATATAGTCAGAAATGAGAGTGGAAATGAAGAATTTCTCCAGACTGCACTATATGAGAGACTAACTATTAAAGATTGTCAATAAAAAATGATTTGAAACAGAAATGTTTTAAATAGAGCGACGATGGCTTTTCATCGTAATCAGTACCTTGAAAACTGCATGACAAATAGAGC
>JAEEGL015523973.1_pt1 | contig 11057 bp, 7 predicted proteins | sample 9134231 | NCBI WGS metagenome assembly JAEEGL01 (sample SAMN16246548, study PRJNA631951) | gut metagenome | biome: gut microbiome; feature: rumen; material: fiber-attached | host: Bos | place: Iran: Karaj | collected 2018-10
TACGGAAATAGTTCTGTAGGGTGATGGTGGCAAAGGTCTGCGTAGCTGCCTCGACCTTCACATGCTCCTTGGCTTCAACAGCCTGATGCAGACCGTCGCTCCAGCGGCGGCCTTCCATGATACGGCCCGTCTGCTCATCAACGATCTTCACCTCGCCATCAATCACGACGTATTCGTCGTTGATGTTGAACATGGTATATGCCTTGAGCAACTGCTGCAGCGTGTGTACGCGCTCGCTCTGCACGGCATAGTGGTTCATCATCTCGTCTTTCTTGTTTACACGCTCCTCGTCGCTCAGGCTGGTATCACCTTCCAGTTCAGACAGTTGGGCAGCAATGTCAGGAAGAATGAACAGGTCGGCATCGTCCACCTCACCGGCCAGCCAGGCTGTACCCTTATCGGTCAGGTCACAGGAGTTCAACTTCTCATCTACGACGAAGTAGAGAGGCTTCACAGCCTCTGGCATGCGACGGTTGTTGTTCTCCATATAGATTTCCTCCGTCTTCAGCATGCCGCTCTTGATGCCTTCCTCAGAGAGATACTTGATCAGGGGCTTGTTCTTGGGCAGGGCTTTATGCGAACGGTAGAGCGAGAGGAAACCTTCGTCGAGCAGATCCTGTGCTTTCTTCTTGTCGCCGCTCACCATCTCCTTCTGTCCTTCGCTGATCTTCTGCTTGGCTTCAGCCAGATACTGTGTGGCCAGCTTGCGCTGTACCTCCACCAGACGTTCCACTAGTGGCTGATACTCCTCGAACATCTGCACGTCGCCCTTAGGCACAGGGCCACTAATAATAAGAGGTGTGCGCGCATCGTCAATCAACACAGAGTCCACCTCATCGACGATAGCGTAGTTATGGGCGCGCTGCACTAAGTCGGCAGGCGAGATGGCCATGTTGTCACGCAGGTAGTCGAAGCCGAACTCGTTGTTAGTACCGAAGGTGATGTCGGCCTGATAGGCGCGACGACGTGCCTCGGAATTGGGCTGGTGCTTGTCGATACAATCTACCGACAGACCATGGAACATATAGAGTGGCCCCATCCATTCGGAGTCACGCTTAGCCAGATAGTCGTTCACGGTGACGACGTGTACGCCGTTGCCAGTCAAGGCGTTCAGGAATACGGGGAGGGTAGCGACAAGCGTCTTACCTTCACCGGTAGCCATCTCGGCAATCTTGCCTTGGTGGAGCACGGTGCCGCCAAAGAGCTGTACATCATAATGTACCATCTCCCATTTCAGGTCGTTACCACCTGCCGTCCAGTGGTTGTGATAGATGGCTTTGTCACCGTCGATGGTGATGAAGTCCTTGCGGGGATCGCCTGCCAGTTCACGGTCGAAGTCGTTGGCGGTGACGATGGTTTCCTCGTTCTCGGCAAAACGACGGGCCGTGTCTTTGACAATGGCAAAGACCTCGGGCATCACCTCGTTGAGCGCTTTCTCGTAAACTTCCAAAGCGTCTTTCTCAATCTTGTCTATCTTCTCAAAGATTGGAGCACGCTCGTCGATTGGGGTCTGCTCGATGGTGCCCTTCAGTCTCTCTATCTCGGCTTTTTCTGCTTTGGCAGAATCTTGTACTTGGCGGCGAATCTGTGCAGCACGCTCACGCAGTTCGTCATTGCTCAGCTGCTGGATGGCAGGATAGGCCTGCTTCACTTTCTCCACAAAGGGTTGGATGAGCTTCATGTCGCGTGACGATTTGTCGCCGAAGAGTTTTTTCAAAAAACTGTTTAAATTCATATCTTGGATATACTATTTTTGTTCAACTTAAAAAATCGGGTGCAAAGGTAATACTTTTTTCGCGTAAAAAAGCATAAATCGCTCTTAAGAATTAAAAAAGCGGTTCAGATGAACAAGCATTCGGCGCACGGATACGTATGGCACGGGCAACGGTGGGTGCTATACGGTCGGTAGTGACAGGACGTGAAACACGCTCTGCACTGGTGTTGGCTCCATAGAAAATAATAGGGAAGGGGATAAATGACGAACGCGTCAGTTCTTGTTCGTGGGTATCCTCGTTGAGTAGTTTCCAGCCAGGGGCAGTCTCGATGACCAGGTCGCCGCAGTTCTCTGGGTTGAAACCGTTGCGGATCTTCAGCAGATGCTCATTGTTGCCCGTGAGCAACTGTAATGACGTATAGACATTCCTTACGCCAGACATCATCGCCAGGAACTCCTGGGCACGGTTGGTGGCATCGGTGATACTGATTTTCTTCGTTTCGAGCAGGGAGTGGTTCAGGAAGATCTGATTGCGGAAGAAGGTCTCCACATATTTCCCCTGTCCCCAGATGGCTCCGAAGTACATGTTCATCAGGTTGCAGGTACGGCTCATATAGAACGTGCCCGATGGTATGCGGTAGTTCGCGTAGTCGGCCTGCTCTTCGTCGCTGTAGCCCGTACTGGTGATGACAAACAGCACTTTGTCTTTCCCGATGCGGCTTTCAGCCTGTTCTATCAGTCGAGCTATCTCATGATCCAGACGGACATAGGTGTCTTGCAACTCCATCTGGCATTCAGTCAAGGGCAGGTGGTCGTAGTTGCCGGCATAGTAGGTCAGACAGAGCAAATCTGTCACACGGTCGGCACCCATTGCATTGCTGGCCATACATTGCAGCGCCATGTTGGTGATGTCGGTGTTGATCATGCCGCTGGCCTTGTATTCCCTGAATTTACGCTCGCCTGCAAACTTGTGCTTGAAAGGCTTCTGCGGACCTGTCTGCATGAAATACGAGAAATTGCCCACCAAATCGTTGATGGGCTCCCACGTGGCCTGGTCAATCTTGTTGTTGGGAGCTTCCAGTCCGTTGAAGGCTTTCACCCAGAGGGGAATCGCTGAACTGTAATAGGAGGAAGTGCACCAAGTGCCGTTGTTGTCGTCAATCCACATGGCACCGTTGGCTGCGTGACCGGCCGACAGAATGGCAGCATCGCGGAAGGGTGCAATGGCATAAACCAGCGCCTTTCCTGCCGTAGCCACCTTCAGTTCGTCGCCCAGCGTGGAAGTGCTCAGCTGAGTGGGGGCAGAGGCATCATTGGTGCTGATGCCGGCATATTTCTTGTCGTCAACACAATAAACAGGACGTAATGTCTCACGATTGAGCCAGCGTTCACCTACTATATTATTATAATAAGGTGTAACGCCCGTGCTGATGGCTGCAATTGCTGAAGCGCGGTCGATGGGTGAGAAATGATAGGAGGCATTCGTGTAGATAAGTCCGTCGGAAAGCAGTTTCCTGAAGCCACCGTCGGTATAGAGGGGCACAAACGCTTCCAGATAATCACTCCGCAACTGGTCAATGTTGATGCTGATGACCAGTCGTGGGGCTGCCTGCGACAGATTCTCTTGACCGATGGCTTCGCTGTTGAATCCCAATACGGCCAGCAGGGTGAGGTAGAGGTATTTATTCGTCATTGTCTGAATTTTCTGTGGCTCCAGCTTCTCGACAGCAAACACAATGCCAAAATCTCTACGCCTTCTGCATAGTCCTGAATGATGCTGCCCATGAGCAGCGCGCAAGACAGCACCATGAGTAGCGTCCAGTATAAGGCTCTGTGGCTTCGCTTCAATACCGAGCGGATGAAGAACAGATGTATGGGGTTGAAAATGAGTATTTGCAGATTAGTACTTGTGGTAGGGTGCAGCGAAAAGAAGAAAATCAGTACGATGCAGCCTGCCAGTCCGAGTGCCAGCATGTAGAGCGCATCAAACCATACGAGGCAACGCTGATGCTTTACTTCCCACCAAAGCACCAATGCAAAGATGACGGCCAAAACCAGCGCACACTGGATGGGCGTGATGGGCAGTCCTTCCTCCAATTCCTGTTTGCCGTGCTTCACGATGATACGGCGTTCTTTCACCAGCGGTCGTTGGCCATCGGCTGTCTGGATGTGGGCATTTTCATAGTCGTGTAGCAGGTTGTGGGGTAGAAATTCCTGCTGGCGCAGGTCGGTAGGCCTGTCGGCTGTGAGTCCTAACAACAGGTCGTTGCCCCAAGCAGCCCAAGGGTGATGGGCATTCATCTCGTGAATCATCTGGCGATAGCTGGGCTTGTAGTCCTGACGGTCGGAATAGATGATCTTTCCCTTGATGCTACGCTCAATGATGTTGCGCGGACGGGTGGTGCAGTTGTCGTAGAAGAAGTTGTAGCGATACACCTTGTTTTCCGGCTGGGCATTTTCCATCAGCTTTCTTGCCAGTTCGCGCTTTTCTGCAGCCGTGAGGTTCAGCACCTGTTCCGTGACCTGGCTGCCCCAGTCTTTATAGTAGAGACAGAAAGGCGCAAAGTCAGATACTGCCAACTCATAGTCGGTCATTCCTGTAATAAAGTGCATCAAGAAGTTGGGGGCTGCAAAATTAAAGACTCCCCAGTTGAACACAAGATCCATACCTCCTTTATGCAGGTCATGGTATCTGACGGCACAATGCCCGTACAGACTGTACAGCTCCTCGTGCGGCGAGCAGGTGATGAGTCCTATCTCAACGCTGTCCATGTATTCCTGTTGTGCTTTGGCTTGCTGACTTGCAGTTGCAAAAAGCAAAATGAGGCACAGAAAAAATATCCTAAAAAACTTTTCTAATTGTTTCACGATGCAAAATTACGCTATATTTTCGACTTTCAGTGCTTTTAGTTCGATTTTTTTTAATAATTTTGCACGCTGATACAAAAAAGTGATCATGAAGAAGATAATTATTGGTGGCTGTATGGCTTGCTTGGTTGCTGTTGGTGCGTATGCACAGAGCGGTACCAATTCGCCGTATAGTCAGTTCGGTATAGGAGTGCTTTCCGACGCTTCGCAAGGCTTCAGCCGCGGTATGAATGGTGTGGGGTTGGGCTTGCGACAGGGAAATATCATCAATGCGCAGAATCCGGCATCTTACTCTGCCGTTGATTCGCTGACGATGATTTTCGATGTCGGTCTGATGGGACAGAAGACCAACTTCAAGGAGGGAAACGTGAGCGTCAATGCAAATAATGCCAATGTGGAATATGCAGTGGGCAGCTTCCGCCTGTTGCCCCGTGTGGGACTGGCGTTTGGAATTCTTCCATATTCTAATGTCGGTTACAAATATACTACTTCCAAATATCTGGACACCACCAACGGTACTATCGTTGAGACCTATAATGGCTCTGGCGGTCTGCGTCAGGCATTCCTGGGTTTAGGCTGGCAAGTGACTTCTCAGTTGTCGGTGGGTGCCAACGTGGGTTTCCTTTGGGGCGTGATGGAACGCACGTTGCAGACCAGCAACACCACTTATGTTAATTCGTTGAAGAAAAGTTATAGTGTAACGGTTAATAACTACAAGGCTGATTTGGGCGTTCAGTGGATTCAGCCCATCAATAACTCTGATGTGCTCACGTTGGGAGCCACTGTGGGAATAGGCCATAAACTCGGAGCCGATCTCTCTCACACCATTATCAACCTGAGTACGGCTGATACAACGCAAACCATTATCGAAGACGCTATATCGTTACCGATGACTTACGCTGTGGGTGCGACGTGGACTCATGAACGTAAACTGATTGTCGGTGCCGACTTCCATTTGGAACGTTGGGGAGCACTTGATTTCCCAGACCATTCTGCTACAGGCTTTGGCCTTCGGAGTGGTGTTTTGAAAGACCGCTATCAGGTGAATGCGGGACTCGATTATGTGCCCAATGCTACCGATATGCGCCATTTCCTGAGCCGTGTCCATTATCGTTGTGGTTTGGGCTTTGCTACACCTTATTATAATATAGATGGTAAAAGCGGCCCCAAGGAGTTCAGCGTGAGTGCGGGTTTCGGTATTCCTTTGCAAAATGCCTACAACCATCGTTCGGTGCTGAATATCAGTGCCCAGTGGGCGCATACCTCGGCTGATAACCTGATTCGCGAGAATACTTTCCGTATCAATGTCGGTCTGACGTTCAATGAGCGTTGGTTCGCTAAGTGGAAAATTGATTAAACAACAAATAAAAGAAGTACAAAGAAGTAGGCTCAGCGTATCATGATAACGACCGACTTTCATACTCGTGCAGGTGACAGGGGGGAATTCCGTGTCGTTCGGTCGTTCTGTCCTTTTTTGTGTTTTAGTTTGTTTGTTCTTTTGTTCTTCTCCTGTAGTGAGGCGAAGGAGCACACGGCTCCTGCTATCAATCCTGAAGACAGCGTTTCGATGATGACCTCTTATGGTGTGAACACGTTGATTAGTGATTCGGGCGTGATTAAGTATCGTATCGTGGCAGAGCGGTGGGAAGTCAACACCATCAAGCAGCCTAACCGGTGGGAGTTTATGAAGGGCATTTTCTTCGAACAGTTTGACGAACAGTTTCATGTGCAGGCTTACATTCAGGCAGATACAGCGTGGTACTACGACCAGCAGCGTCTGTGGAAACTGCGTGGCAGAGTCTGCATCCGCAATAGCAACGGACTGATTTATAAGAGTGAAGAACTTTACTGGGATGGCATTCAGCATGAGTTCTATTCCAATGTGTACTCACAGATCATCACTCCTGAGCGCACTTTGCAAGGCACCTGCTTCCGCAGTGATGAAGGGATGAACCACTACAGCGTGTCAAACTCGAAGGGCTCGTTCGTGGCTGATGATCTTGAAGGAGATAGCGGAGATTCTTCGTCGAAGAATGATACGGCTGCCGTCGATTCCACTCAGCCGCCAAAGCGTCCCATCCTGCAAAAGCATGCTGCTTCTGGCAAGTAGCCTGAATGGCTGTGACGGAATCGTTTTAACTCGGAATGGAAACAATAGAGAATTGCAATAAGAGATGTCTGCACAAATTATAGGATTATTGATCGCGATGGTGTTCTCGGCCTTCTTCTCAGGCATGGAGATCGCCTTTGTGTCAAGCAATAGGTTGCTGGCAGAGATGGATCGTGAGAAAAATGGTCTGCCTCAGCGGGCTATTGCCTTGTTCTATCAGCATCCTAACAATTTCGTGTCAACCATGCTTGTGGGCAACAATATCGCACTGGTCATCTACGGCATTCTTTTCGCACAGATTTTTGATGCGACCCTTTTCTATCACTTGAGCGACGGCTGGCGGGTCACGGCCGATACGTTGCTCTCAACGCTTGTTGTTCTGTTCACAGGCGAATTCCTTCCCAAGACCATTTTTAAGAGCAATCCTAATGCGATGCTCACCTTCTTTGCTGTTCCTGCATTGCTTTGCTATGTAGTGCTCTATCCTGTTTCGCGTTTTGCGACCATATTGGCTAAGGGATTGATGCGTCTCGCTGGGGTAAAAATTGAAAAGGAAACCGAAGACAAAGAGTTCACCAAGGTAGATCTCGACTATTTGGTGCAGTCGAGCATCGACAATGCCAAAGATGATGATGAGATTGAGGAAGAGGTGAGAATCTTCCAGAACGCGCTTGACTTCAGCGATACGAAGGTGCGCGACTGCATGGTGCCTCGAACGGAGATTGATGCCGTGGAAGATACGTGCGACATAGAACAGCTGAAGCAGAAGTTCATTGAGAGCGGCCACTCGAAGATTGTGGTCTATCATGAGGATATCGACCATATCATCGGCTATATCCATTCGTCAGAGATGTTCCGCGGTCCGGCTGACTGGCGAAAGAGCCTGCGCCCCATGACGTTTGTGCCTGAGACGATGGCGGCCAGCAAGATGATGCAGACGTTGCTCGCCCAGAAGAAGTCGCTGGGTGTGGTGGTCGATGAGTTTGGTGGCACCAGCGGCTTGATATCCTTGGAAGATATCGTGGAAGAAATCTTTGGCGATATTGAGGACGAGCACGACTCCAATCACTATGTGGCCAAGCAACTGGAGAATGGTGAGTATCTGCTTTCTGCCCGCTTAGAGATAGAAAAGGTAAATGAGCTGTTCGACATCGAACTGCCCGAAAGCGATGAATATATGACTGTAGGTGGCCTGATTTTGCATGAATATCAGAGTTTCCCCAAACTCAACGAGGTGGTGACCATCGGTCGTTTTGAGTTTAAAATCATCAAGAATACAGCCACGAAAATCGAGCTGGTAAGGCTAAAAGTCAACGAGTAAGGCATTTTTTCGCAAAAAAATGCATTTAATTCGTTGAAAATTAGTAATTTTGTCGGCTGAATTTAAAAATTGAGAATAAAACAACAAAATTAAAAGCAATAAAAACAAAATGGCAGCAATTGGAAAAATTAGAAGCTGGGGACCAATACTCGTGTCAGTAATTGGTCTTGCTCTGTTTGCCTTCATTGCTGAAGAGCTGTTCCGTTCGTGCGAAGCCACCAACAATGAGCAGCGTCAGCAGGTAGGTAAAGTGTTAGGTGAAAAAATCTCTGTTCAAGAATTCCAGGCACTCGTTGACGAGTATCAGGATGTGATGAAGTTGCAGGGACGCGACGACCTCTCTGAGGATGAGCTCAATCGCTTGAAGGATCAGGTGTGGAGCACTTATGTGCAGAACACGCTGATTGCCGATGAGGCTAAGAAACTCGGTCTCGCTGTAACTGATGAGGAGATGCAGAATGTTCTTCGCGAGGGAACCAACCCCATGCTGAGAAACACTCCGTTCGTTGATCAGCAGACGGGTCGTTTCGATGTGAACCTTCTGACTCAGTTCCTCGACAACTATAAGACGGCTCAGACCCAGAGCTCTCAGATGGTTGACCAGATGCGTACCGTCTATCGCTACTGGCAGTGGATGGAGAAGAATCTGCGTCAGCAACTGCTCGTTACGAAGTATCAGTCACTGATCTTCGGCTGTATGCTTTCCAACCCTGTTTCTGCTCAGGCTTCGTTCGACGAGCAGAACACCGAGAGCACCATCCTGCTCGCTTCTATTCCTTACAGCACTGTGAAGGATGAAGAGGTGAAGGTGGAGGATGCTGACCTGAAAGCTAAGTACAATGAGCAGAAAGAGCAGTTCAAGCAGCAGATTGAAACTCGTGACATTAAGTATGTGTCGTTCCAGGTGAAGGCTTCCGACAAGGATCGCGCTGAGTTGTTGACGACCATGCAGGCTGCTTCTGACACTTTGTCAAAGGGTGCCGCTCCTGCCGATGTGGTTCGTAGCGCTAAGTCTCAGGTGGCTTATATGGGTCTGCCTGTCACTCGTGCAGCTCTGCCTCGCGACATCGCTGGTCGTCTTGACTCAATGATTGTTGGTCAGACCAGTGCTCCTTTCGAGACTGCATTTGATAATACGCTCAACGTGGTGAAGTTCATTGGTAAGAGCCAGTTGCCTGACTCAGTGGAGTATCGTGCCATTCAGGTTGGTGGCGCTTCGATTGATGCCGCTCGTAAGACAGCCGACAGCATTATGACGGCTCTGAAGGGTGGGGCAGTGTTTGACTCTATCGCTCGCAAGTATGGCCAGAATGGCACTAAGGAGTGGTTTACCTCTGCCATGTATCAGAATTCTTCTGTGATGACTGCTGATTCTAAGAATGTTTTTGCCGCCCTTAATACGCTTAGCACGGGTGAACTGAAGAATCTGGAACTCACTCAGGGTAATATCATCATTCAGGTGACTGACCGCCGTGCTATGGTTGACAAGTATGACGTAGCTATCATTAAGCATTCCATTGATTTCTCTGACGAGACCTACTCTCAGGCTTACAACAAGTTCTCACAGTTTGTCAGTGAGAGCAAGACCGTTGAGGAACTGGAGAAGAAGGCTGCTGAGTTTGGATTCATGGTTCAGGATCGTAATGACGTGGCTAACTATGAGCACAATGTGGCTGGCCTTCGTGCCACCCGTGAGGCTATGAAGTGGATCTTCGATGCGAAAGTTGGCGAGATTTCTCCCCTCTATGAGTGCGGTACCAACGACCATCTGCTCGTTGTCGCTCTGACCAAGGTTCATGAGAAGGGCTATCGCGACTGGGAGAGCGTAAAGGATGAGCTCACCAGCGAGGTGACTAAAGACAAGAAGTTCGAGTTACTGGCTCAGAAGTTGAATGGTGTGACGAGCATCGAGGGTGCTCAGAATAAGGATGCTGTCGTTGATACCGTTCGTCAGATCACTTTCTCTGCTCCCGTATTCGTTAATCGCACTGGTTCCAGCGAACCTGCCTTGAGTGGTGCTGTTGCTGCTGCTCAGAAGGGTGAGTTCAGCAAGGCTGTGGTGAAGGGTAACGGTGGTGCATACGTCTTCAAGGTGCTTGATCAGACGAAGCGTCAGGGCGTGACCTTCGATGCCAAGAAGGAAGAGCAGCGTTTGGAGCAGCAGGCCATGCAGGCTGCAAGCCGCTTCATGCAGGAACTCTACCAGAAGGCTGAAGTGACCGACAATCGCTATCTGTTCTTCTAAAACTCGAGAGAAACTAACTACATTCATTATATTTGAGCGACCTCAGGGGCAGCACTGCTTCTGAGGTCGTTTTCGAAAAAGAACCGATGGTCGGCATTGTCATAACTGGTTATAATATATAAGGTAATAATATATAATGAGGTATGAATGAAGAAATAATCCTGAACGAACATAACAAGGAAGAGTTCCCTCCTGCTCACACGGCAGAACATCTGCTCAATCAGACGATGATACGGCTGTTTGGCTGTGGCCGCTCGTACAACGCCCATGTGGAGCGCAAGAAGAGCAAGATGAGCTTCTATCTCGATCATAAGCCCTCTCGTCAGGAGGAACGTGAGATAGAACGGAGAATGAATGAGCTGATAGCTGAAAATCTGCCTGTGACTTTTGAGTTCGTTACGCGCGATACTCTGCCTGAAGGAATAGAACTGTCACGCCTGCCAGAGGATGCAAGTGAGACGATACGCTTGGTTCGCATTGGCGATTATGATGTCTGTCCTTGCATTGGAAAGCACGTCAGAAGCACGTCGCAGATAGGACGTTTTGAGATGCTGGGCACTAATTGGGACGAGCATGAGCACTCTTTTCGCGTCCGTTTCAAAATTTTTTGAAAAAAAACGGGGAAAAGTTTTGCCAGTTCGGGAAAAAGCATTACCTTTGCACCCGCAATCGAGAGAGATGCCTTCGGAAATGCTTATTCTTCGAAGATAATGCGGAAATAGCTCAGTTGGTAGAGCACAACCTTGCCAAGGTTGGGGTCGCGGGTCCGAGTCCCGTTTTCCGCTCAACATTTTGAACA